>Ga0316204_10000217_pt1 | contig 234501 bp, 189 predicted proteins | sample 6monrhotite_MG_2_FD_205661 | JGI IMG/M metagenome (GOLD analysis project Ga0316204, IMG submission 205661) | Microbial mat bacterial communities from mineral coupon in-situ incubated in ocean water Damariscotta River, Maine, United States -... | ecosystem: Environmental > Aquatic > Marine >...
GGGCCGATGGTACTGCAGGGGAAACTCTGTGGGAGAGTAGGATGCTGCCAGGTTTTTTTTTGGAGCCGCACAACACGAGCAATCGTGATGTGCGGCTCTTTTTTTCGTTTCGGCCGATGGCGTGCGCGCCGCCGCCGCCGGTGAGACGCTGCGCTTGCGAGGAGCCGCCTGCTGTTGCTATGGTGAAACCACCGGCACATGAACCGGTACAGCCCGTGCTGTTCGGAAACTCGATCGGCCCATCATACCGCAGCGATGCGCGCTTTGGCGGTGACGGGCATCGCGGACATTTCCGAAGGAGCGAGCTAGGTTTTTGTCGTGGAAATGCGGTCCTTGCACTTCGTCATCGCCATGGTCGCGGGTTGGCTGCAGCGAGAGCAGGGCGAGGTGATTGCGTACCTCAAAGAAGAGAACAACGTTCTTCGTGAACAGCTGGGTGAAAAGAGGATCAAGTTCACCGATTCGCAGCGCCGCCGCCTCGCGCGAACGGGAAAGCTCGGTACCACGTTCTGATCGTCATCGACCTGGCCAGCCGGCGTGTTGAGATTGGCGGCATCGTGCATGAGCCGACCAGCGCTTGGATGAAGCAAGCCGTACGCAACCTTCTTGACTGCGAGGATGGCTTCCTCACAGGAAAGACCAAGCTCATCATGGATCGTGATCCAGTCTTCACGAAAGACGTTCGAACACTTCTTAGAAGTGGAGGTGTTGAGACGGTCCGGTTGCCTGCTCGAAGCCCGAATCTCAATGCGTACGCCGAGCGCTTTGTGCTTTCGATAAAGAGCGAATGCCTAAGCCGGCTCATCTTGCTTGACGAAGGTCATTTACGGCTTGCGGTTCGAGAGTACGTTGCGCACTACAATCGAGAACGGCCGCATCAAGGACTTGAAGGTCGCTTCGTCCTGGAGCCGGCCAACGAAAATAGGGTAGGGCGGATCCAATGCGGCGAACGTCTTGGTGGTTTGCTGCGTTTCTATCACCGGAACGCTGCCTGATGGCGTCGATCGCATTTCCGGACATCACGGGGGGCTGTAAATGAAGCATAACCTTCGGGGCTGATGCCGCGCTCGCGGAGCATGTTGGGCTGTGCGGCCAACTGGCGCTTTGGGATTGTTGTTCGCGAGGGTGCGCTGGAAACTTTTTGGTTCGGGTGCTTTTATCGAGCACAGCGAAATCCCGAACCCAACTCTTGAAGGTTGCTATAGCCATTGCGTCTAGCGTGCCCAGCCGCTGCATGCTGATCGCTCGCATATGATGAGCCATGCCGCCTATGCATTGGGCGAGATTCGGAATAGGAGTTGCTCCAACGGACCTTTCCCGTGCCCAGTTCACCACCAACTCCCCACCACCCGGCAACCCACTCATCCACGTTTCCAGCCATGTCGCAGACACGCTCAAGAGTCATGTCCTGCTTGGCTGAACATGCGGACTCAGGATGGCGTAGCTCCATTCGCTGATAGAAGCTAAACACCCCGCTGCCTATCTCAGGTCTCCTATCGCCCCAAGGATAGACGGTCATGTTTGGACCTCGAGCCGCGCGCTCCCATTCTGAGGTAGTGGGTAAACGCAAACCATATGACAAACAGAAGTCCCGGGCCTGCTCCCAAGATACACAGTTCATCGCGCGCAACGACACTCCTTGATTATAGGTACACTTGGTTCGACGCTCACGGTATTCATAATCCGCTGCATCCACAAACTCCTTGAACTGCGCAACGGTCACTTCTATTCGACCAATTTCATAGTCTGGCAGACAAGCCCTGTAGCTTGTGGGCGGGGCCTCTTGGCTCGAACCAAACTCCCAGCATCCCCCCGGAATACGAACGAACTCGAACGATGCAGGGCTTGTAGTTTCGCTTTGAGAAGATGCTGTTGGTTGGCCACTAGAAGTCCCAGGCGTCGGGCTGCAACAGAAGAATAGTGCGCAGATGAAAGCCTTAGAAATTGCGTACACGTACATTCTAGGTACTCGCTTCTCTACTAAGCTTGCCTTCATTCCTGGTTTGCTTCTCGAAACGTACGATGTCCTTGTGGGCGATAGGCGAGCGTAACCCCTATGCCGCCCGTGACCATTAAGGACACAGCCGCCACCACAGAACTGTATCACTGCTTCGATTCACTCATTGCTCGTTCGATTCACTCATTGCTCTTGAGAAGAGAAGCTCCAGGCGTCTCCTCTGTAAACTCAAGCCAGTCACGTTTTGCATCAAAGGCATGCGTGGAATTGTTGTGAAGTCGGTGGGGCCGAATCTCGACTCGCCGTCCGTTAGGCTTGGCTAAGAAAAAATCGCAGCGCCGCAAGCAAAGCGCGCCAAAGACTCTTGCCGCCCTGCACGGCCAAGCGCCAAGCGGCCAAAGCACGCGCACTAGGGCGCCAAACCACTGGTGTCTGGGCCGATTTGTCCTTGTAGGGACTGTTGCTGGACAAGATAGGGCTGTGGGTGGCGAATACTCGTCCGCCCCGAAATCACTAGAGTTTGGCGGATGGAGTAGAGTGCGCTGCTGATGTGGGAAGTAGTCCAAAGCGTGGCTCGCAGTATTGTTTCTGCGGTGAGAAATCGTCGGAATCTTGTGTTGGAGAATCTCGCGTTGAGGCATCAGCTGGCAGTTTTCGCGAGGCAGTCAAAGAAGCCACAGCTCAACGACTCGGACAGGCTCTTGTGGCTTGGTTTGCGGCGGGTCTGGCCGGAGTGGAAGTCGTCGCTCTGGCTTGTTCAACCAGCGACAGTGGTGAAGTGGCATCGTGAGGGCTTTCGAAAGTACTGGCGATTTAGGAGCCGACCCAAGGGAGGACGACCGCGAGTTTCGCCGGAAATTCGCAAGCTCATTCGCGACATGTGGAATGCGAATCCAACCTGGGGCAAACCACGAATCCAGGCGGAGCTGGCCAAGCTCGGCATTGTTATCAGCGACTCGACGGTAGCCAAGTACAAGCCGAGGCGGCGGCAGCCTCCATCGCAGTCGTGGCGGACTTTTCTGGACAATCACATGGAGGACATCGCCGCCGTCGACTTCTTCACAGTGCCCACGGCGACGTTCCGGGTTCTCTACGTGCTCCTCATCATGTCCCACGACCGACGGAAGATCATCCACTTCAATGTCACCGATTCGCCGACCGGCGCGTGGACAGCTCGGCAGCTCCTAGAAGCGTTTCCGTTCGCCACCGCTCCTCGGTTTCTGATTCGAGACAACGACTCCATCTTCCGCGGTGCATTCTCCGAGGCGGTGAAAACACTCGGAATCGAAGAGATCAAGACGGCAATTCGGTCTCCATGGCAAAACTCTTACTGTGAGAGACTCATCGGCTCAATTCGCCGCGAGTGCCTCGATCACATCATCGTTGTTAACGAACAGCATCTCCGTCGCGTTTTGCGTAGCTACGTCGATTACTACCATTCATCGCGCACGCATCAATCACTGGACAATGACAGCCCGTTGCCGCGGGCCATCGAACCACCTGAAATGGGGCAGGTGATTGCGTTCCGAGAAGTGGGTGGTTTGCATCACCGCTATGCTCGGAAGAGGGCCGCGTTAAAGGAGGGCAGGCGCCTCAGAAACGCGCAGATGAGTTTTCGCCACCCACAGCCGCGATTGTCATTCTGCTGTCCCTGGGCCGAGAGGCCGGAGTGCACAAAGGGGCGGGTGATTGTCCTTCTGCCGCCTCAGAGAGTCCGGAGTCCACACAAAAGGGCCGATGATCTCCCCTGCTGCCTCAGAGGGCCCGAAGGAGCCGCGCGGGAAGCGATGACCAGGGCTGGGAGGCCACGCAGGGCTGCCCGTGCTTAGTGGCTTCTTGAACGATCCACTCGTTGTAGAGCCGATTGGTCTCAACTACGTTGTCTTGCTGCAAAGCTGTGAGAGCTCGAAACGACTTTGAGCGTTCGGTCAGGGTCTGCCGCAAGGTCGAAGCATCGAGTTCCACGATGAATAGGAGCCGAATCCCCGGTAGGTCGCCAAGGTCATTGAGGAACTGTGGCTGGATGCCCTCGCCCTCCAGCAAGATGCCTCGATCATCTGAGTGCTGCCCCAACCATCTTGGGAGACCTGCCAGGGCGGCGTCTCCTTTGCGAACCAAGAGTTGCTTGAGCTCCGTGGGCTCTTGGTCCCAGAATCCGGGGCGGTGGCCATCGAAGAGGCTATCGAACTCCGGAGCATTCATGAGCGTATCGAGTTGCACATGGGGAAGTCCGAGGCCAGCGGCCAGAGCCTGTGACGCTGAGGTCTTCCCAACGCTTGATCCGCCGCCGATGAGTAGGAGCATGGGCGCAAGTATGCGTTAGGTCGCCACCCGTTACCGCTCCTTGGGAGTGAAACTTCCCGAGCACTTGGGATCGGCGGTTTGAAAGTCGGGGTGGTTTCCGTCGGGTGGTTCGAGCGATCAGCGCCTGACTCAGTAGCTGGCACCGTACTGAGTTGCCAAGGTCCAGGCCCATCACTGGCGCTCACATCAGGCATCTCGGGTCTCAGATGGTGAGCCCAAACAGCTGAGGGCCGAAACGAAAAAGGGCCCGAAGCGGTGTGCTCCGGGCCCTCGTTCGTTCGCTAGATTGGCGCTATTGGCAGATGCCAGCAGTGCATGTCGTGCCAGTGGAGCACTCGAGGAGACCGCCACTGATTTGGTTCATGTCGCATGCCTCACCGCTCGCAATCACACCTGTGATGGTGAGCGTGTACGGACCTTCGTTTGCCAAGTAGGCATCGACGAAGATGAAGTAGAGACCTGCAGGAACATTCGCAAGCGTCATCAGTGACTGCAGTCCGGCACCATCGTCGTCATCGCAGTCAAAGTCGGCTGCGGTGCACTCAGCGGCGCGGATGTAGAGAACGGTGTCGTGAGCCGTACCATCGGTTGTCACTGTGAGGCTCTCCAGCTCACCTGGGAAGGTGATTTGGTGGGCGACTTCTGGCGCTGTCGTATTTGATTGGCAGCTAGGAGTGAAGTCGTTTGTAAGCCCGGTGGTGTCGCCAGTTGTGACACTCATGGTGAGGTTCACGACAGGGTCAGAGTCTTCACAGTCGATTTCACTGTCGTCGGCAGCAAGGCCACAACCTGGGTCGTCTGGGAAGTCGATGAAGGTATCCGCGTCATTGTCGATGCCATCGGCACAGGCAGGATCCACGGGCGGGTCATCGGACTCGTCGTTGTCATCAATGCTGATACAGCCTGGGTCGAAGAAGTCGGCGAGGGTATCTCCATCGTTGTCGATTCCATCGCTGCACTCTGTCGCTACGCAGGTATTCGCACCGCCACAGACAAGGCCACTTCCGCAAGTGTATTGGGTGTCGCCCGGTGTACAGGCTTCTCCAGCGGAGATGGTTCCAGAGACATTCAGTACATAGTCAACGCTTGCAGTGCTGAAGTCTGTGTCGACAAAGACGAAGTAGAATGCGTCCTGCACTGGGCCGGGGATGGTGATTTCCTGGCCGTTCGAACCAGCGTTGTTGCAATCAATCTCTGCTGCGGCGCTTCCACAATCATCTTGGCGAACCGAGAGAACCGTATCGCCAGAGCCCAGTGTTGAGAACGTTAGACTCTCTAGAAGGCGCGTATTGCGGTATCCGTAGATGTCTTCGCCGGCTGTGAGGGTATCGCAGCTTGGGTCGAAGCTATCGTTTGCCGTCGTCGTGGTGCCCGTTGCACCTGTGTCTGGCAGGTCGAGAACCGTTACGCCAGGAATGCACTCGTCGAGCTCCAGGTTGTCGGCAGCAGACTGGCAGCCGGGGTCAAGACCGAAGTCGATAAGCCCGTCGGTGTCGTCATCAATGCCATTCGAGCAAAGTGGGCAACCTGCGCCTGCTGGGCAGTCGTCGGTCTCGTCACTATCGCTGATGGAATCGCAACCTGGGTCATTCGGGAAGTCGGTGAACGTGTCGCCATCGTTGTCGATGCCATCGTTACAGGCTGCTGAGACACAGGTATTGGTGCCATCGCAAGCGAAGCCGGCTTCACAGACGAATTGGGTATTGCCTTGCTCACAAGCTTCGCCGCCGGTGATGGTTCCAGAGAGGTTGAGCACGTAATCGACCGTGGTGCTGAAATCGCTGTCAACAAAGACGAAGTAGAACGAATCAAGCGTTGGGACAATCGTGACTTCTTCGCCGCCGGAAGTTGGATCTTCGCAGGCAATCTCGGCAGCCGCATCCGCACAGTCATTCTCTCGAACCGAGAGGACCGTATCGCCCACAGAGCCGAGAGTTGAGAAGGTGAGGCTCGCGAGGTTGCGAGTGTTGCGGTAGGCGTAGATGTCTTCACCGGTTGTGAAGCTGTCGCAGCTTGGGTCAAAGTTGTCGACTAGTGAGTCGGTTGTACCCGAAGCGCCCGTTTCTGGCAGCTCGATGACCGTGACACCAGGGATGCACTCGTCGAGCTCGAGGTTGTCGGAAGCAGATAGGCAGCCTGGATCGGCTGGGTAGTCAGTTAGGCCATCAACATCGTCGTCGATGTCGTTGGAGCAAAGGGCACAGCCAACGCCGTTCGGGCAGTCATCGGTCTCATCGTTGTCGGTAAGGTCGGTACAGCCGGGCTCGTCTGGGAAGTCGACGAGGCCATCGCCATCGCTGTCTTCGCCATCGGAGCACTCTGGAAGCTCACAAGTCTCGGAGGTAGCGGTAACGCCACCCGAGGTGAATAGGCGACACTCAAAGCCGGGGGCGCATGGCGTTCCGCCGGGTGTGCAGTCTTCTGTTGCTGGAATGAAGGTGTTGACCTGCAGGTGGTAGTTGCCGAGCTGGGTGGTGCTGGCTGTGTCTACGACGATGTAGTAGGTGCCTGGCTCGACGCGGGCGATTGGCAGGGTCGATACGCTGAGGCCATCGTCGTCGTTGCAGCCGAGCTCGGTTGCGGTTTGGCGACAATCACTTCGAATGTAAACCACGGTATCAACTTCGGTCTCTGGGAAGTCGGTGGTGATGATGAGGGTTTGTGCAACCGTAGGCTCGTAGACGTATACGTGCTCTTCGCCCGTACCGCCGCAGCCGTTACTAATAAGCTCGTTGCCGGCAGCGCCAGAAAACGTTCCCATCACTTCGCCATTGGCGGGTAGGGGCTGGATGAGGACAGCAGCGCCGCAGATGCTTGGGTCCGCGTTAAACTCGTCCAGGTCGCCTGCGGCGTTGCAGCCAAGGTCGTCTGGGTAATCTGTTTGGCCGTCTCCGTCATCATCGACGCCGTTGGCGCAAGCTGGGCAGCTCTCTCCATCGGGGCAATCGTCTTCTTCGCTATCCTTGAAACTAACCGTACAGCCCGGGTCGTTTGGAAAGTCGATGAGGCCATCGGCGTCGTTGTCGACACCATCTTGGCAAGCCGAAATTGGCTCGTTGTACTCGTCTTCGTCCAAGCTATCAGCGCAACCCGGATCCTCTGTGTCAACAAGGCCATCGGCGTCGTTGTCGACAGCGTCGTTACAGGCCGTCAAAATCGGATCGGGAGCTTCCCGGTCCCCGTTGAGGGTACAGCCGGGATCCATGCTGTCGATGAGGCCATCGCCATCATTGTCAGCACCATCGTTGCAGTCATCAGCACTGCTGAAGAGCCCGCAGCCCGATAGGGATAGTGTTAGGGGAAGTAAGAAGGAGACGAGGACTGGGTATTTCATTATAAGTTCACCACGGTGCGTCGTTTGGGTACTCGATTTTAGAGCACGCCGAGCAACGTGAGGTTGACTCGACGCAATGCGTCCTTAAAGGCCGCTACGAACCTATATATTGTCGACCGAAGGGGGGTCAACCGAGAACCGAGTCGCCGACGTGGAAAAGACTCCGAATTGTAACTTTCGGCACAAACCTTAGTTAGAGAGAGCTCTTGGGATCCCTCATCGGCGCCCTTGGGCAGCAACCCGCCCGTTTCGGGCTTGTTTACCGACCCGATGTCTGAACGTCGATTTTGCCGTCGGGGTGAGCGGTAACGGAGATGTCGCCATCCCAGCCGGTCGCGTAAATTGCTCGCTCGATCGTGCGACTCTCCCATTCCGAGGGCGTTTCTTTCCATGCGCCGCGCAGCCCGATCATCGCGTTCATCGGGGTCTCGCGCATGGCACTCACACCGTGCTCGGGGTCGAGAAGGTGGTCGACCGTATTCTTGTTTGGGTGGCCGAAACTGCGAGCCGTAAACTCGGGCCACGTCTTTAGGTGGCGGTCGTGGGGCCCCATGGACATCACGGCGAGCCTTGGGGAAACATACGAGATCCATGCCGAGCCGGTTGAATTGCGCGATCCGTGGTGAGGCACGTAGTAGATGTCGGTGTCGAGGATGGCCAGATTGTCTTTGTAGTGCTTGCTCATCCAGGCAATTGAGAGAAGTTCTAAGTCGCCGCTTAATAGGGCGCTGCTCTTGCCGTAGTCGACACGCAGCACGACGCTATCGTTGTTGGCGTTGTGACCCTTTTCGCGGCGGCCGAGACGCATCCCCCACAGCGAGCGAATCTGCGGGTCAATCTGAGATGCTGGGCAGGCTGGAATGGGGTCGATGATGCCGTTTGTCAGGCCCTTATCGTCAATGTCTTCGCTGCTCACATCGAAGTGTCCGATGGATTCTTCAAAGGCAATTCCGGCGCCACCGTTCTTTCGGCGAGAGGTGTTGCGCTTGGCGATTTCTTGGTTGCGCTCGTAAATCCACTGGTGCAAGGCCATTTGCGGGCGACCACCAATGTCATCTTGCACATCGCCATTGTCGATAACATTGCGAATGCGGAAGTTGCGTAGAACGGCAGGAATCGACCTTGTGTGGTCGATGTGCGGGTGGGTGATGACCAGCGCATCCAGAGTTCGATCCAGGTCGGTGCGCCGCTCAAAAAAGTCTTTGAGAAAGGAAATGAGTTGCGGCTCGCTATCAAAGGCCGCGTTTAACTCGCCGCCCGTATCGATGAGGATGGCGCCGCAGGGGAACTCGAGAAGCGTTGCAGAGCCCTGACCTACGTCGATGAAGTGGGCCACCATGGCGTCGGTGATGCCGTCGGAAGCTTGGCCCGTTGGGGCTGCCAGCGACTCGGTCTTGCTCGGGTCTTGCCCTTGCTTAAGGTAGTCTTCGTAGCTGCGGCCCGTTGGAGCCGGGGCAGGGGTGCTCTGCGTTTCGGGACCACCGCAACTGAGAAGAAGCGTGGCCAGGGTTGCGACCAAGGCGCTTGACTGCATGCGGACGACCATAGCGCGAACACGCCACGTGCGCGAAGCCTTCATTCTATTTTGGCCGGAGGGGCTTCGTGTTTCGGCGCGTTGGCGCTTGTTGTTTTGCCCACAGGCGCGTGACGGTTTGCGAGGCCGCAAATGGCCGTGCTCAAATGCGCGCATGAGCACACCGGAGTGTCAGCAGGTCCTGGTTAGCGTAACTGGTCGAGATAGCCCCGGAATCACTGCGCGACTTCTGGCCGTCGTCGCCGAGAGCCAGGTGGCGCTGCTCGACATCGAGCAGGTTCGGGTCCATGGCCAATTGGTACTCGTGCTGCTCCTGGGTATGGAGCGCGGCAAAAATGACTCTGTCGTAAAGGATCTGCTCTTTGAGGCCAAAGCGCTGGGCCTCGGATTGGAACTCAAGGTCATGGAAGACGACGATGAGGTGCTGAGTGCGCCGCCTCGTCGGTATGCGATTACCGCTGTGGCGGACCGGGTCGATGCGACTGCTCTGCGAGTCATCTCCCAGGTCCTGGCCGAATTATCGATCAACATCGAGTCAATTCGCCAACTGAGCGAAGGAGGGCTTGGCTGCTTTGAAATCATCGCCGCAGAACCCGGAGCCCATGAGCGCACGTTGGATCTGCGAAGACGACTCCTCGAAGAGACGGTGCATCTGGACATCGACTTGGCGGTCGCCTCCGAAGATCTCTTACGTCGCAGCAAGCGGCTTGTCGTGATGGATATGGACTCAACCCTCATTCGCATTGAGGTCATCGACGAGTTGGCTCGCATGCATGGGGTCGTTGACCAGGTTTCCAAGATAACGACACGAGCCATGGCAGGGGAGATCGATTTCGAGAGCAGCCTGCGCGAACGCGTCGCTTTGCTCAAAGGACTCGACGTCGCAAAAGTGGAAGAGCTAGCTGCCAATTTGCCGCTCACGGAAGGGGCCGAAGATATGCTGCGAGTGCTCAAGACGCTCGGCTACAAGACGGCAGTCATTAGTGGTGGGTTCTCGACCGCTGCCGATTCTCTCAAAGAGAAACTCGGGCTCGATTATGCGTATGCAAATGGGCTGGCGAGCAGAGACGGCAAGCTCACCGGCGGGCTCGAAGGCCCCATTGTCACGCCCCAGCGCAAGGCCGATTTGCTCGATACCATCGTGCAGAGCGAGGGCATTGGCCTCGACCAAACCATCGCGATTGGCGACGGGGCAAACGATATGGCCATGCTTGAGAAAGCCGGCCTCGGCATCGCATTTCACGCAAAGGCAAAGCTTCGCGAAGCGGCTGATACAGCTGTGAGCCGAGGCGGGCTCGATCGCATACTCTTTTTGCTCGGGCTCCACGCACGCGACGTTGACGCTATTCTGAAGCGCGGCTAGTGCTCCCGGAGAGCGCGCGTCGCACCAGCGAAAGGCCACGGGCGCTGGCGTCATCAAGCAAGGTGTAGAAGATGGGGACAACCAGGAGCGTGAGCGCGGTTGCGGTTGCCATGCCTCCCATTAGCGTCAGCCCAAAGCTCCGATAGCTAATGCCGATGCTTGATGGGTCGCCGATGGTGAGGGGAATCATGCCGCCGATGGTGGTTGTCGCGGTCATCATGATAGGACGGAAGCGCCTCTCGGCTGCGAGCAGGATGGCGCGGGAGCGTTCTTCGCCCTCTTGCCGTAGCCGGTTGACGTAGTCGACAAAGACGATGCCGTTGTTGACAACCACACCGATAAGCAAGATCACGCCGACAAATCCCAAAAAGTCGAGTTCGCGGTCGGCGATGGCGTGAGCCCAGATAACGCCAATGGCGGCAGCAGGAATGGTGAAGATGATCGATAGCGGGAGAATGAAACTTTCAAAGAGAAAGCCCATGAGCAGATAGATGAAGAGAATGGATACGAGGGCGGCAAACTTCATCGATGCCACTTCGTCATTCTGTCGCAAGCCGGCGTCCTCACCGCGGCGCCAGCGAACGCCTTCGGGGAGGTCTGAGACGCTCATGAGGGAATCAATCTGGCCGCGCGCCTGATCGACCAACGCCGGATCTAGGTCGATGGTGATGCGCCGAGAGATGCGTTTGTCTTGACGGAAGATGCCGCGATCCGAAGCCAGAAAGCGGAACTCGGTGAGTGCGGAGAGCTTGCGCATGGTGCCGCTCTCCGATGGCACGGAAAAGTCTGCGAGTTCCGCGAGGCTGTCGGCTGCATCTCGATCAAAACGCAATCGTACCGGGATTTCATTGCCCTCTTTTTGATAGCGCGGAAGGGACTGGCCGCGCAGGCCCGCAGCCACGACACCTGCGATGTTCTGCGGATTGACGCCTTGTTTGGCGCTCTTGTCGCGATCGATGCGCAGTGCTAGCTCGTTCGGAGTGAGGTCCAGCGTGCGCTTGATTCCCAGGACTCCCGGGACATTGAGGATTTGTACTTCGAGCTTCTTGCTCACGTCTTCTAGGGTTTCAGAGTTCTCGCCGGTAAGAAGAACTCGGTGTTCGTGCCTGTTCTCGTTCTCTTTGCCGCGATCTTCTGAGCCGGAGAAATACTTCACACCCGGGCGCTGTGGCAGCTTGTCGAGGACATACGCGGCTGCGTCGCTGCGACTGGTTTTTGCACCTCGCTCAAACCACCCTTGCACTTCGCCGTAGCTCGCCACGTGGAACGTGAAGTAGCCTTCGAGTTTGAGCACGTCTTTTGCCGCCGCCAGTTCGGTTTCAATGCTATCGAAAAACTCCGATGCCTCTTCGAGGCTAAAGTTGTTTGGGAGTTCAACCCCAATGGAGAACCCTTGTTGGTCTTCTTCTGAGATCTCGACGATCTTGAGCCCGGAACCTGGGCCAACCATGGTAGCGATGAAGACGCCAATTAGGATGACGACCAAATCGAGTCTGCGCCGAAGCGCCACAGCGAGCAGCCGGCGATACAACCAGCTTAATCGCTCTAGTGTGTGGCGATAGACAAAGCCCAGCGCCGTGTCCATGACATGGTGGACGCGTTCGGTAAATCTCTGAAGGCGGCTCTTGCTTTGGGCCTCTTCGTCTCGATCTGCCAATGTTAGGTAGACGCAGAGCGGTACGAAAATCAGTGCCACGACCAACGAGGCAGCCAGCGAGACCGTGATGGGAATTGCGAGCCTGAGCAAGAAGAACTGGCCCTTGCCCTCGACGAGCGCCACCGGTAAGAAGACGATGATTGTGGTTAGGGTCGCTAGAATGATGGCCAGGGCAATCTCTGCCGCGCCCTGAATACTGGCTTCGCGTTTGGACGCGCCTTCGTTGTAGATGCGGATGATGTTCTCGGCGACGACCACCGAATTGTCGACAAGCAGCCCAACCGAGATGATGAGCCCAAGGAGCGAGAGGATGTTGAGCGTCTCGCCGGCAAAGTAGATCACGGTCAGTGAGAGGATCAGGCTGAGAGGGATGGACAGCGTGATGATGAGCGTGAGTCGAAATCGCCGCAGAAAGAAGAGCAGAGCCAAGGCCGCCAGGAGCGCACCCACCTTGCCGCTGTCGAGCAGTGTCGAGATGGACTCGCTGATGACATCACCTTGCGAAAAGAGAATGCCCGTGTCGGAGCCGTGTAGCTTTGGGTTGTCGCGAATCTCTTCAAAGGCTTCTTTAAGCCGGCGGCTCACCTCGATGGTGTTGGCTTGGCCTTCCTTAAAGACTTGCAGCGCGAGGGCAGGCTTGCTGTTGACGCGAACAACCCAGCGTTTCTCGGGCTCCTGCAAGCTGACCTGCGCAATGTCACGCAAGCGCAAGTTCGGAGCGACAAACTGATTTCGGATGTCTTCGATGGTCTCAAACCGCGAGAGCGAACGCAGGAGCAGCTTGTCGCCGCCGTGACGCACGTTTCCGCTCGCCATCGAGAAGTTGTCTGATTGAAGTTCCTGGCCGACGAGGTAAATGTTGAGCCCGGCTGCGGCTGTGCGCTCCCGATCGAGTTCGATGAGTACTTCCTTTTCCTGAAGCCCAGGTGAAGCAACGGAGGCCACACCCTCGACGCGCCTTAGGGGCTGGACGATCTCGCGTTGAATGAGATTGTACGGATCGGTGACCTTGGGATCGATGGCCACACCGACCGCCATGATGGGCAGGCTTGATGAACTCTGTTTGCGAATTCGGACCGGCTGCAGGTCGCTGGGTAAGCGCGGCTGCGCCTGCAAAACACGGTCGCGAACCTCTCGGTACGCGACATCCATGTTTGTGCCTTGCTTGAACGATAAGAAAAGTTCTGCTGTCCCGGTTCGAGAGAGCGAGTTGAGTTGGTCCAAACCGCGAACTGTTGAGAGCTCTTCTTCAAGCGGTAGTACGATCTTATCGAGCACCTCGGGTGGAGGTGAGTCTCGCCAGTTGGCGCTGACCACAAGCTGGGGGGCCTGATAGCCCCGTGGAATGAGTTCGAGGGGAATGCCGAGTGTGGCGACTGCGCCCACAACCAGCGCCGAGAGCATGAGGACGACAACAGCGACGCGGCGATCGAGGGAGAAGCGCGGCAGCGCCTGTTCCCATTTGCCGCTGCTACTCACAACGCCAGGCCTCGAACCAGAGCGCGCAGGCGGTCCATACTGCGATCCACGAGCACGTAGAGGGTGGGGATAAGCACCAAGGTGAGCACGGTTGAGACCACCAGGCCGCTGATGACAGAAATCGCCAGTGGGGTGCGCAGCTCGGCGCCATTTCCAAAGCCGAGGGCCATTGGCAAGAGCCCAAGCGCTGTCGTGATTGTGGTCATGAGAATGGGGCGCAGCCGCGCATTGCCGGCCTCCATAACGGCATCTTCGAGAGAGAGCCCGCGACTCTTTAGCAGATTGATGTAGTCGATGAGGACGATCGCATTGTTCACAACAATGCCCGCCAACATGATCATGCCTAAGAAGACGATGATGGATAGATGAATGCCAAGTGCGCCGAGGGTCGCGAAGGTGCCGAGAAAGGCGAGGGGGATCGAGACCATAATGATGAGCGGGTAGACCAGCGATTCAAACTGGGCTGCCATGATCACGTAGACCAAGAAAATCGACAGTGCCAGAGCAAGCCAGAGGCTCTGCTGGCTGCGCTCCCATTCTTTGTTTTGTCCGGCGACGGCAAAATGCATATCACCGGGCCACTCAATGCGATGTAAGAGTTGTTCTTTGACCTGCACGACTGCTGTGCCGAGCGATACGCCCTCTTGCAGGTTGGCCCGAACGATGGCAACTCGCTGGCCATCTACGCGTCGCACTTCACTTGGGCCCTCACCGAGAGACAGCGTGGCGACCGAGGCAAGTGCAATGGTTCCGCCTCCCTCCGGGTCGACGATCAGGCGCCCCAAGTCTTGGACCGATGCACGGTCCCCTTCTGCGAGTCGCACAACCACGGGGACCTTGCGGTCGCTCTGACTAAACTTGGTGGCTTCGCGGCCTTTGACCTCGTCACGAACAAGGCGTGCGACCTCGGCGATGTTGAGACCGTAGCGGCGCATTCGCTCGCGTTCATAGACAATCTGCACTTCGGGAGCGCCTCGGCGCAGGCTGGTTTCGACATCGGAGAGTGCTGGCAGCGCAGCCATTTCAAATTGCACGCGCTCGGAAATCTCTCTGAGCCTGCGAAGATCGGTGCCGTAGATTTCAACTTCGATGGGCGTTTGAAAGCTAAAGAGGACAGGGCGCACAAGGCGCGCGTGCAAATCGGGGATGGTTGCCAGACGGTTTCGGACCAGTCTCGCAACCTGTTGCTCGGCCTCAGGGGTGTCGCCACCTTCGCCCAGGTGGATGCGGTAGCGAGCGGTGTGCTCGCCTTCATCAGAGCGACGAGAGCTCGCGGGATCGTAGCCGTAGGTCACGCTTACCGATGCAATGTTTGGGATGTCTTGCGTGATAGCAGTCTCGACGTCGGCGAGAGTCGCAACAGTTTCTTCGATTGTGGTGCCCACGGGTAGGGAAAGTTCGAAGGTGAATTCACCTTGATGAACCTCCGGGAGAAGCTCCGTTTCGAGGCGTGTGGCGAGTAGATATGTGAGGCCGAGGCACAGCAGCATCACACCCACAAGTGCAGTCGCGTGGCCGAGGCTCCAGCGCAGAAATCGCGGATAGCCGACGCGTAGCCCCGCGAGCGTGGTGTCGACGATGAAGAGGGGCACGGCCCAGAGCAGCCCAAAGACGCGCCGTAGTAGAGGCATCGCGAGTCGAACTAGGAAGAGCGGCCCATAGAGCGCCATCGAAAGTAGCCATGCGACGATGGACAACAGGCTTGCCAGGGCGAGGCGTGCCACGAGCAGAGGAAAGAGCGGAATCTTGGCAATCCAGGGCAGGGCGCGAAGGTCTGCTCGGAAGACTCTCCAAGGCTCGAGGCTGGGCAGTAGCGAAATCGTTGCTGAGGTAGCACCGCTGTCGACAACACCACCTCGACTGGCGAGCATTGGCAACAGCGTGAGCGAAACCAGAAGCGAGACCAACAGCGAAATCACCACAGCAAGTCCTAGGTCACCGAAGGCTTGGCCTGCTACGCCATCGACGAAGACCATCGGCAAAAAGACGCCTATGGTCGTGAGTGTTGACGCGAGGACGGCACCTCGCACTTCGCCTGTTCCAACAACGGTCGCTTGCACGCGCGGGAGACCCGCTTCTTGGTTCCGGTAGATCGATTCGAGGACCACGATGGACGAGTCGACCAACATGCCGACACCAAGTGCCAAGCCGCCAAGCGACATGATGTTGAGGCTCACTCCCATGAGGTTGAGTGGCGCAAAGGTCACGAGTAGAGAAATCGGAATGCTGGCACCGATAATGAGAGTGCTCTTGACGCTCTTTAAGAAGAGGAAGAGCACCAATACGGCGAAGAGGCCGCCTACAATGGCGGTGTTGCGAACCTCCGCAATGCTGCTTTCGATAAAGAGCGAGCGGTCGCCGACAACGCGAAGCTGCAAGCCTTCGGAGTCGAAGAGTTGCTGCACGAGGGCGTCGTCGCTGCGCATGCCCCTCATCGTTGTCTCTGTGCGCACCACGGCGTCGGGGCCAAGGGCTTGTCGCACGCTCTTTGAGAGCGCAACCATGTTTGCGTCGGCTTCCTTGTAGATGTCGATTTGCACGCTTTCGCCGCCAAAGGCACCCGATATGCTTCGCGTCACCATTTCACGCTCGTGATGGGTTTTACGAACAATCCCTAGGTCGTTGATGCGAATCTCTCGTCCGTCGCGAGAGGCCACCACCGTTTGGCCGATTTCTTCGACGGTTTCGAACTCACCGAGGGTGCGCACCATGTAGTCGGCGCCTCCGTCCTTGATGGTGCCGCCCGCGATATTGATGTTCTCTTGCGCAAGACGTTCCGTCACCCGCTGAAGGGAAAGGCCTGCGCTCGCGAGGGCTCCACTGTCTAGAAGGACGTGGATTTCCTCTTCGAGGCCGCCTCGTACTCGCGCTGCTGCAACGCCCTTGATGGGTTCGAGGGAGCGCTTGATTTGCAGTTCGGCGATTCGGCGAATTCGACGCAACTCGGCGTCACGCTCGTCGGCTGGTACCTCGCGGGCGGAGGTGACGCTGAGCTCCATGACCGGATCCAACGCCGGATCGAAGCGCAGAATTAGCGAGTTGCCAGACTCTTCGGGGAGTACGACCAAGTCGAGTTTCTCGAGGGTGTCCTGCACAGCGTCGGCCATGCTGGTGTTCCAAGCGAACTCCAAGACAACATCGCTCACGCCGGCACGGCTTACGCTGCTCGTGCGCCGCAGCCCGGCGATAACGCCGAGAGCCTCCTCGACGGGGCGGCTGATGTCGGTTTCAACTTCTTCTGGAGCGGCGCCCGGGTATTCGGTTCTCACCGTAATCGTCGGGTAGCTCATCTCGGGCATGAGCCGCAGGGCTAAGCGCGAGTACGAGAAGTAGCCAAAGACGATGGCTGCAAAGAAGACCATGAGCACTGCAACCGGTCGAGCGGTCGCGAAACTCTGTGCCTTGCTCGAGTCTGGGCTCATTGGGCAGCTGACGGGGAAGCCGGGGTCGCAGTCGGCGGCTGTGGCGCTGGCGGTTGCTCAAGTTCAGGCACAAGCGGCGGCAACACCTTTGCCGTTACAAGCGCACCGTCCTTGAGGCCCACTTGCCCCGCAATCACAACCTGGTCGCCTTTGGCAAAACTTGGCGCTTGCACAAAGTCTGGGCCCGAGAGCGATGGCACGACCTTTTTGCGAACTGCCCGATCGTTTACGACCGTGAAGGCAAAGGACTGCTCGTTATCGTAAACCAGCGACTTTCGAGGCAAGAGGACTGCATCCGAGTTTTTCTCAGTGACAAGCTCCACCGAGAGGAAGGCTCCTGGCCTGAGGCCGTTGGTATCGGGAATGGCAATCGTTACTTTCGCGGTGCCGCTTCGCGGATCGACGACAGGGGCGACTCGGTCGACAATGGCCTCGCGAGATTCGCGCTTCTCACCCGGCGCGACCAAACGCACCACTTGGCCTTTGTGAACGGAAGCCATGTCATTCTCGGGGACGTAGACTTTGGCCACAAGAGAGGTGAAGTCGGTCACTGTGAAGAGATGCTGGTTGGGATTGACGAAGTCGCCGCGTTTGACGAGTCGCTGGGTCACAGTACCGGCAACCGCCGCACGTATCGAGGTGTAGGAAAGCAGGCGTTTGGCGTCGGCGTTGGCAATCTTTAGTCGGCTCAGTTCAAAGGCCGCCGTCTCCTGAGCGTCGTCGCTCACCACGCCGTGGGAGAGAAGTTTCTGCTGTCGATCAAACGTGCGTTGCGCGTGCGCGAGTTCGGCCTGCGTTCGGCGAAGTGTGCTTAGCTGTTCGGCGTTCTCAAGGCGCAGCAAGAGCTGCCCTTGGGTGACTTCATCGCCTTCCTCAACTAGTAGCTTGAGGATTTGCCCGGGCGCGCGGGCAAGCGCTTGCACTTCGATCTCGGCTTCCAGGTTGGCCGAAAACCGCAAGGTGTTCTCGAGCAAACCCGTTTGAAGAACAGCAACCTCGACAGGAACCGGCGCTGCAAGACCTGCATCGCCTCCGAATACACTGCTGGAAGGTGCCTCTTTGCTACACGCAGCCACAGTGATGACGGCAAGGAGCAAGACGCTTGCGAGATGTCGAGCCATGAGCGTGCAAGGCTAGCTCGCTTTCGTGTCTTGACCAGCGCGATTGATCGCTATTTCGCCAACAATGCGGTCCAGTTACGTAACAGTTTGTAAGTGACCCTGCGGGCGATTCGGCGACACAGATTCACCGACGGCAATTCGTCCATGCGCCGTGCCGCAAACAGCATTGGAGTTCTCGAGCCTAGTCGCGTGTCGTGGTGCCGAAAGACCAATCCGATGATTGGAAGGGACCACCGACGCCCGTAAAGGCAGCGCGCCGAAGCGATACCTCACCGCTCTGACCAGCGCTATTCACAGGACCCGTTTCAAAGGTCGCGCATGCTGGTCCTCCGGGGAGGGTGGTGTCGGCTGTGTCATCGTCGCGCTCCACATAGTCGAGCAAGTTTGTGCACGCAGCCGCATCACAGGCACCGTTGCACAAGGCTGTAGAGCCCGGATCGGCAGGGATATCGAGAATGGACTCGCCCGCATCGATTTCGTTTGGAAGATACGGCGTGCTTCCACTCTCGACCCAACGCATGACCGCACCGGCCGGTACCATGCTTCCACTTGGAAACGTAAACGTCTGTGCTTCGGTGGCAAGCGAGGCTTTGTGAAGCAATCCAAGGCCTGCAAAGTCGGCGGCGCAAGCGCCGTGATTGCGAATCTCGACAAAGTCGGCGGTTCCGTAGGCGACCTCGTTAAGTAAGAAATCTTCGGTGGCGCTCTGCACTCGCAATGTGAAGTTGGACGTTGCTCCAGCGAAGCCGTCTACGATGATGTAGTAGGTCGTCCCGATGAGGGCGTTGAGGCGAACTTCTTCGTCGTTGGTGCCGCTGAGATTTGAGTTGCCGCCGGGAACGCAAACGGTGCTATCCGCTGGATCGCAAAGCCCAACTTGGCTTGAGTCTTCGATGACCATCAGGTCGAGGTCGGCTGTGAGGCCCGTAAGGCGTATCGTTGCGATTCCAGAGGCGTCTGGCGTGAACGTGTAGACAATCTCCGGCCCGGTGTGGCTAAACGTCGAGCACTCCCAGTTGTCGACGTTGTCTGTGCTTCCAACGCCGTCATTGCTTGTGGTCAATTGGCCGCCACAGGCCAAGCTGCTCACAGGCTCGCAAAGAAGATCGCAGGCCGCTCCGTCGCCTGTTGTGCCCGGCGGGCAGTCGCCGCATGTGAATCCGGTTTGTGGCGCGATAGCGTCTGTACACTCCACATCGCCAAAGCATGGTGAACCAGCGCATTCATCGATATCGGTGCAGCTGAAGCCATCACCTTCGAATCCCGTGGGGCAGGTACCACAGACAAATCCTTCTTCGGGCGCGGTGTTGTCAACGCAGGTGACGCCTGGGAAACAAGGCTCGCCATCGCAGCCATCCACATCGGTGCACACGACTCCATTACCGAAAAAACCGTCTGGGCAATCGCCGCAGCTAGCGCCGTCTTCGGGGGCGGCGCTATCGGTACAGACGACGCCTTCAAAACATGGCGAGATGGCACAACCATCGATGTCTGTGCAGGTTTGACCATCTCCTTCGAGGCCGTCGGGGCATGCGCCGCAGGTAAAGCCGTCGGCTTCTTCGGTGCACGTGACGCCTTCGAAGCATGGCGTATCCGCGCAGGCGGAAGGGTTTGCATCAGGGTCGATCGTCTCTGCGTCACGTCCCGTGTTGGTTCCACCGTCGGCTGCCTCGCCTTCGGTCCCTGTTGCGCATGCGCCAAGAGAGGCCGCGACGAGCAGCGCCAAAGCCAGTGGCCTGGGAGTGAGTGATATGCCGGAAATACCGCGATGCGCCATGCGGCGGAACATAGCCTCACTCCGGCTGCCGCCCAAGACCTAAATATGTACCTTCGGGCCCCTGAGAAGCGAATTCTAGCGAAGATTGACGATGGTCTCACCGTCGAGTGAGATTGCTTCCGCTTGGGGCTGTTTTGGCAGTCCAGGCATCCGCAGAATATCCCCGGTAAGTGCCACCAAAAAGCCCGCTCCGGCATTTGGCAAGATCGACCGCACGGTTAGCACCCAGCCTGTTGGGCGCCCTAGAAGCTTTGGATCGTCGGATAGTGAACTTTGGGTCTTGGCGAGGCAGATCGGTAGATCCTGCAAGCCGAAGCGCTCGATTTCGCGCATGTCGCGTTCCGCTGTGCTTGCGAAGGCCACGTCATCGGCGCCGTAGATGGTTTTGGCAACCTTGCGAATCTTGTCGGCGATGCTGTCGGAGAGTTCGTAGACCGGGCGATGCGGTGTGCTTGCTTCCTCGCAGGCTGCAAGAACATGCTTGGCGAGATCGATGGCGCCGTCTCCGCCGTCTGCAAAGTGCGTGGCGGTCGCAAAGCGAATTCCGCGCGCTTCGAGGTGTTCGCGAACTGCCGCTACTTCCTCGTCAGCATCGGAGTCAAAGCGATTGAGTGCAACAACAGCCTTTTTCTCGAAGTGAGAAATACTCTCAAGGTGTTTGTCTAGGTTTGCCAGGCCCGCTTTGATAGCCGCAACGTTTGTGCCTTCGAGCTCATTCGCATGCACACCGCCATGAAGCTTTAGTGCCCTGGCTGATGCGACGAGGACGACCATATGCGGGTCGAGACCTGCAGAACGACATTTGATGTCAAAGAACTTTTCTGCCCCTAGGTCAAAGCCGAAACCCGCTTCCGTAACTACCAAGTCTGCGTGCTTCAGTGCCGTACGCGTTGCCATCACACTGTTACAGCCATGGGCGATGTTGGCAAAGGGACCTCCATGCACAAATGCCGGGGTGCCTTCCATGGTCTCCACAAGGTTAGGCATCAACGCGTCGCGCAGAAGCGCCATCATGGCCCCGGTTACGCCAAGCTGGCCAGCAAAGACTGGCTGCTTGTTCCGATTGAGACCCACGATTGCGCGATTGATCCGCGCTTCCAAATCCGTTGCGTCTTCGGCGAGGCAGAGCATCGCCATCAGTTCTGAGGCAGCGGTAATGTCAAAGCTTGCGTCGCGCGGTTGTCCGTGAGCGCGACCTCCCAGACCTGTAACCACATTGCGCAGCGCTCGATCGTTGACGTCGAGTACACGGGGCCAAGTAACCGTGCGGCCATCGAGGTTGAGGCTACTGCCGTGATGGAGGTGGTTATCGATGACGGCGGAGAGCAAGTTGTGTGCGGCCGTGATGGCGTGAAAGTCGCCAGTGAAGTGAAGGTTGATTCGGTCCGAGGGAACGAGCTGCGCTCTGCCACCTCCGGTGCCGCCGCCCTTGACGCCAAAACAAGGTCCCAGCGAAGGCTCGCGGAGTGCGACACAGCTTTTGGCGCCGAGCTTGCGCAAACCGTCTGCGAGACCAATGCTGGTCGTAGTTTTTCCCTCGCCGGCCTTTGTAGGTGTGATGGCTGAAACCAGAATCAGCTTGCTGGTCGAACCTTCGAGGTCTTGCCTGGTGGCGGGCTTCACCTTGTGCATTCCGGGGCCAAATGGCAGAACGTCGGAGACTGGGATGTTGAGAAGCGAGGCGGCGTCTTTGCTCATAGAGCGCAATGTGCATGAGAAAACCGCGTTTGGAAAGCGAGCGGAGCCGTCACTGCGCTATTGTCGATGCCATGGAAGATCGGGTGAATGCAGTGTGTGACTTGCTGATGGGAGCGGCGTTTGCCGACAATGAGCTGCACGAAGCGGAGCGTGAGACGGTGGAAACCCACCTTGCCACCCTCATGCCAGATGGCGAACTCGGGGCAGAGCTATCGAAGCGAATTGCATCGTTTGATGCCAAAGACTTCGATGTGGCCAGTGTGGCTGCGAGTTTCTCTGAGGACTCCAAAGAGGACCGCATGGCATTGTTGGAAATCGTGGCATCAGTGCACGCTGCCGACGACGAATACGACTTCGCCGAAGACGAGTACCTCATGGCAGCCGCTGGCGCTCTTGGGCTCACCGAAGACGATGTCGGGGGGCATGCTCTTGACTACGAGGTCGAGCATCTGAAGGACAGCATGGCAAAACTCAGGCCGTCTCCTCCGCCGATTCCCAATCGCTAGCAGGAATGCTCTCGTTGCGGAATCTCGCATGCGTTTTTGCGAGCCAACCCTGCATCGGATCCAGGTGATTCGGCTACACTCGCGACATGGGAATGAAAGTACGCGGAGACGCGGGTGTCACCATCTATCACAAACCTACTTGAAGCACTTCAAAGTATGCCTTGGCGGTCGCCAAGGAAATGAAAGTGGATCATCTGGTAGTTCTTTACATGAAGAAGGACGAACGTCCTGACCGAGCTGCGCTCGAGTCTCTTGTCTCTATGCTCGAAGACCCGGTTGAAGACTTGGTTCGCAAGGACGCAGCCTTCAAGAAGCATGGCCTAAACGCTGCCGACTATGTTGGAAATGCGAGTGCGGTTGTGGATGTCTTGGAACAACACACAGAACTGCTTCAAAGACCCGTCCTCGTGCGTGCAGGGAGGGCCATCATTGGGCGGCCCAAGGATCGCATTGGTGAGTTTCTCTCGTAGGAGGCGGTGGCAGTGGGCGGAAAACCAAAGAAGTATGAAAACAAGACGCAGAAGACCTCTGCCAGCGTCGATGCCTATGTAAAGGCGGTTGAACCTGCGCGCATGCGCGGCGACACCGAGACGCTCCTCGCACTGATGAAAGACGTAACGGGCCAGGAGCCCGCGATGTGGGGAGCTGGCATCGTCGGCTTTGGCTCGTATCACTACCTGACCAAGTCGGGCTGCGAAGCGGATTGGCCGCGCGTGGGGTTTTCGAGCCGCAAGACCGCCATATCTGTCTACATCATGCCAGGCTTTGAGGGGTTTGAAGACCTCTTGGCCAAACTTGGCCCACACAAGCACAGCGTTTCTTGCCTCTATCTAAAGAGGCTCGAGGGTGTTGATCTGGATGTCCTGCGAGCGATTCTTGTCAAAGCGCTCGCGATTATGGATACGCGTTATCCCTAGGTATATCTAGGGAGCTTGCTTAGGAGAGCTGGCCGTAAATGCGAGCCTGCTCTTCGTCGCCCAGGGTGCGAATCGACGCCATGATCGTATCCGCGGCTTCCTGTTGGACCGATCGAAGAGAAGAGTCGGCTTCTGCGAGATCGCTCAGATCTACCGGGCGGCCGAACGAGACGCGCACGCGCTCTACATTACCGGACTTGCTCTGGAAGTTGGAGGCGACTTGCTTTGCCAAGTCGTTGCTCATGCCCGATACCCAGATGGGGAGAACCGTGGCTTTGGAGCGAAGTGCCATTTGGCCCACGCCGGGTTTCGCTGGCAACAGCTCGTAGGGATTGTCGCTTTTGCCTCGTGTGCCTTCTGGGTGCATGCCAACGACAGCGCCCGGGCGTTCGAGAAGGTTGACGATGCGATTGACGGCAACCTTATTGAGACCACTCTTGTTGCGGTCGCGAAAAATCGGTGGGTACATCGCCCCGCCAGAGATTGCGAGGTTGACGGCGAGTCCGCGCCAATCGTCGTAGAAGAAGTTGGAGCGAACGGGGAAGAAGATGTCCTGGAACCAAGGCAGAGATTTGTTTCTCAACACCGAGGTGACCATGTACATGTCGAAGAAGCTGCGATGGTTCGAGCACAGTAGAACACCGCGATCTTGCGACACGGATTGGATGTGTTCCAAGCCCCGGACCTCGAGGAGGTTGCTGCTCACAAGGCGGATGAAGTGCCGGCCGAATGAATTGTGAAACGCGCGTTGGAGCCTCTTTGGGAGAGGCTTCTCATTGATGTTCTCGCAGAGTCCAACTAGGACTCGCTCGGTGGCGCTCAGTTCAGAGGTTGCGTTGTAATTGACGTCCATCGCGGCGGACGCTACCACGCATTGAAGGAGATTTAGTACAAAAAGTTACGGCGTAAGTGGTTGAAACAACACTAAATGTCGTAGCCGCAGGTGGTGCCCGTGATCTTGCCGCAGGATTCTACAGCACGCATTTGGCAGGTCCCCTCGTCGGGGCCCGACACGGTTAGCTCACCGACAATGGTGAAGGCGAAGCCCGAGGTTCCATTGCAGTCTGGCGTCGAAATGTCTTCGTAGTCGAGCTGCCCTGTGAAGGTCCTGCCTTGCACCACACAGTCCACGAGGGTGTGCTGCAGACGCGAGATGCTTCCGTCGTCTCGCTCTGTGGTGGCCATGGCGATATAGCCCCCGTCCTCGCACTCCCAGCTGAAAGCCTGTGGCCATTCCTCAAGATCCAGAGCCTCCACGTGCAAGGCGTGCACCTGGCCATTCGCATCCGTGAAAAGCTCCTTGCTGGTGCCTTCGGAGAAGTCGCTATCCACTCCACAGCTTGCCAAGGCGAGAACAAGCGAAACGACTGCGTACTTCATAGGGCAAGTTTACCCGGAGACCGGGTCTTGCCAAAGGCCTTCGCGACTGGAGAGGAAAGAAGCCACTCGATCGGGGCTGTCCTCGTGGCCGGCGCATGGGAATTGGCCGTTGCGCGCAGGCCACCTTTACGAGCTGGCACCAATTGACTTAGACCTAGGCACTGCGGGACGGGGCTCCCAGGGCAAGACACCGGTCTTGCAGGAATTTCCAGACTGCAGCGAACTTCGAAACTCCGCGCAAGTGTCGGTGCATGACGAGCCAAAGGCGCATTGGCGGAGGCATGGGAAGGCCGAGATCCAGTTCGACAAGCTCCGGGAGAGCTCGCCGCAAGCTGCTCGGCAAGAGCGCGACACCCAAGCCCTGGCGCACTGCCTCAAGTTGGAGCGTGTAATCATTTGTCAAAAGGCGAGGGGGGACGGGGACGTATCGCTGCATCCACACAAATTCAGGGGCAAGCGCCAAATGGCTGTTGAGGCCAATCCAGTCGAGCTTTTCAGGCTTTTTCGTTCGGTGCGTTTTGCGGTAGTCGCGATGCGCAAGAAGCGCCAAATGCAGGTCGGCTGCTGGCTTTGCCATGAGGTCGCCGGAGGTGGGCTTTACAAAGCGCAGGGCAATGTCAGCCTCGCTGCGGCTTAGATCGAGGGTTTGCAGGCCTGCGATAATGTCAATGCCTAGGTTTGGATGTCGTTGGTAAAGTTCTGAGATTCCGGGGAGAATCAGCCGTTGTGCGAGCCCTGGTGAGGTCGCAAGGCGAACCGTGCCACCAACTTCGTCACGTGTGCTCTGCGCGGATCTACGCATATTCGCAATGGCCTGTTCTGCGGCCTCCGCGTCGGGCACAAGCGCGATGGCGGCATCGGTCGGCTCAACGCCGCTCGCCACTCGAAAGAAGAGCTGGACTCCCATGACGCTCTCAAGTTCCGCGAGCCTTCGACTCACCGTCGACTGGCGAACTCCCAACGCCTTGGCCGCGCGCGTGATACTGCCCGCGCGGTAGAGAGCCAGAAAATCTCTAAGTAGGTCCCAGTTGCCATCCATGCGTGTGCCTTCAGTGTATGCAAATATGCATAGCCAATATCTAAGTATAGCGGTTTTGCGGATGGGGCGAGAGAACTAGATTGGGTTCGTGAAATTCCGAATCCTCATTGTCTTGGGACATCCCTCCGCCACGAGTTTCTGCGCCGCTCTCGCCGAGGCCTACGCAGCAGCAGCAGCGCAAGCCGGAGCCGAGGTTCGTTGGGTGCGTCTAGGCGAGATGCAATTTGACCCGGTTCTTCGCCATGGCTTCGCGAAAGAGCAACCGCTCGAGCCCGACCTTCAAGAGGCGAAGGAGGCGATTGCCTGGTGTGAACATCTCGTGATCGTCACGCCGCTGTGGTGGGGCGCCTCACCCGCTCTCCTAAAGGGGTTCATCGACAGGGTCTTTCTCCCAGGCTGGGCGTTTACGTACAACAAGGGCATGCCAGTGAAACTACTCAAAGGACGCTCGGCCCAGGTCATTGTATCGATGGACAGCCCGAGTTTATGGTACCGCCTCTTTCACCGCAGCAGCCTGGAGAGCATCCTGGGACGGGCAACCCTGGGATTTTGCGGTTTCAAAACACGCTTCATGCGGCTCTACAACGTGCGCAGTTCCAATCCTGCGAGGCGGGAAGCGTGGCTCTCCTCAGTCGATGCACGGGCCACGCGCGACGTTCGGCGCAAGCGGCGCCGACGAGAGCTCGCCTAGTGTTTTGCTGGACGGGCCCGAGTGCGCTCGCTGGCGATCGAGACGTACAGGTCGTAGCTCATCATCTGGCCCACTTCGGTCTCTGAGGTTGTGACGACATCAGAGAGCGATGCCTTGATGCATTGAACTTCACTTCGAGTGAATGGCAGCTTGCCCGTGAATGACTTCTTGGCAGCTCCGTCTTGGGCAAACCGCACACTGATGCCAAGGCTCACACCGCCCCGAATCTGTTGAGGCGCAACACAGCCTCGAACGATGTCGACAATTTGCATATCAGAGCTTTTCTTATTTTTAGAGGGCGGCTGCGTTTCGAGAACGGGTTCGGGATCCATGCTGGACGCTGGCGCGCTTTCGAGTGAAGGAGCGGGCAATGGGGCGGCAGCTGGAGATGGCACCGCTGCTGCCCGTGGTGCGGTGACAGTGCTGGAAGAGCTCGTCTGAGCCGCTGCGGGGGCGTTTTGCGCTTTGTCGGAGGTCTCGTGGGAGGCAACCTGCACCGCAATGAATAGGGCAGCGGCAGCCATTAGCGCAAAGCCACCAGAAATCGTTGGCCAGAGCCACGGGGCTTGTCGATGGACCACAGCTGGTTGCATCGGCTCTGGCACCGCGGTCGACACAACGATCGCCCCCTGCAACGTATCTGCGGCAACAAAGGATTTGCGGGGTGTGGGAACAGGTGGGGGCAAGGTCTTAGCGCGCCTCGCTACTCGTTGGGGCTGTGCCGGGCGCGGCGCCACATTCTGCTGGCGGACTTCCTTGAGCATCGCGGTCGCAGGCATCGAGGTCGCAGGTACAGCGGTCGCAGGTACAGCGGTCGCAGGTACAGCGGTCGCAGGTACAGCGGTCGCAGGTACAGCGGCCGCAGGTACAGTGGTCGCAGGCACGGCACCGAGGTGCCACGCTTCGACTTCGCGCCGCATGCTCGAGATATCTTCGAACCGATCTTCTGGGAATGGCGAAAGGGCGCGACTAAGAAGTGTTCGTAGCTGCTTTGGGAGGTGGCAGAGGTTGTTGGTTCCAACGCGCTTTCCCTTGGCTTGCTGAATTCGACACTCAAGCGGCGATAGCGATTCGACAAACGGATGGTGTCCGGTGAGACGCTCGAAGAGAAAAAGGGCCAAGCTGTAGACCAAACCCCGGCTGTCCTTCTCGCCGCCACGAGTTTGCTCCGGGCTGGCATAGAAGGCGTCGGTTTCTAGGCGCATCAGAAATGCGAGAGCAGTTTGCGTGGTGTGGGCGTCTTTGCGGCGACCTTCAAGACCATCGACAGCACCAAGCCATGCTCCAACGACGCTTTCCGGATCGCGTCGTTCCATTTGGTTCGGATCCGCCAGCAGCCAAAACACCTGGCTCAAGCGGCCTTGTTGGTTCTGCGTTGTCGGGCGTCGGTAGGTCACGACTCACAAGGTTGCAAAGGCCAGACCAGCGCTAAGTACTCGATTCCTTGATGACGAGCACTGCCAACCCTGGGGGAACCGCCTCCAAACCGGTGGGGCCAGTCGCAACCGGCGCGCTTAGAGCTTCTCGGAATGGCGATGCACCAACCAGACAACCTCGGAGAGATTGGGCTTGTTGGTTTTGTCGAGCAGGCTGCGGATCTGGCTCTTGATTGTGTTTTCGCTCAGTCCGAGTTTGAGGGCCAGCCGTGCCCTGGGAATTCCGTGCACAGCAACGGTGAGCAGCTGCTGTTCCCGCTCACTAAGCTGGTTGCTGTGTGCGATGTGTGCTGTCGCTTGCCCAAGCTGGTTGCCTTTGCATGCCAGGGCTGTCTGTACCTGCAGGGCGAAGTGCTTGAGATTGGGGACGCAGTTTTGTCGGGCAACAATAGGAACCCCTGCGAGATGGGCGGCATTGATCGAATTGATGTCGCATTCGCCAGAAATCAGCAGGATTGGCAATTCTGGGTCTTGGCCTCGCAAGTCGGCCAACAGATCAAAGCCATTGCCATCACTTAGCCGCGGATCGACGACCGCCCCAACAATGTGACGAGGCCCTGCCAAGAAGGTTCTGGCGGCTCTGAGAGTGCTTACGCGCTGGCAGCCAAGCCGTCCTCGGAACTGCTCACACATGCTCGGCACAAAGTCCCGCTTGTTATGAACTACGAGAACGATGGGGCGCCTGCTGGGCGCCTGGCTGGTGGCAACATCCATTGATTCTGGTCATGTACACAAAAACGTCCAGCCGCGGCCACTCTCGAGTGAGCCTGACCGAAAAATCCGAAAAACTCGCAAAAACAGACACTTGCAGTGTTAATCGGTGGTTAGGACGTGGTTCGACTGGATGAACCCAGGTTTGGTGGGGTTGCTTACTGTTTTGAGGGATCGCAGCGATCACTTCGCAGGACTCGATTCACCTTCTGGGGTGAAGCGCAGCGCCAAGAGCATCGCCAGGATCAGCCACAAGCCGATGCCAATGGCCGTCACCATCGCGACAAGGGCCACGACTTCTATGAGCCCGGATGCCGCGCCCTTCGCCGCTCGATACCCAAAGATGTCGACAGCGGCTTTGCCCTGGGTTCGCTCGGCATAGCTGAGAGGGCGATAGAGCAGCTCCTTGCTCGTCCGAAAGAGGCTGTAGTCCAGACTCTTGTTGACGACCTTGAGAATGGCCAAGCCTGCGAAGGTTGGGTGAAGTGAGGCGTATAGGGCAGCAGCTCCAAGAATCACGGGCAAGACAATGACCAGAGCCCGGACCCCGATGACCATGACGATGGCACCGGAGAGCGCCTGCAAGACCAGCGAAACGAGCCCAATGGCCATCTGGACCTGTGCGTAGGCCTCGGTTCGATCGTCTAGATCTGGGTAGGCCTCAAATCCTGTGGTTAGGTAGCTGAAGTCGATGACCGTCGTGACAATTTGAATCACTACGATTAGCGCGAGAAGCAGCTGAATCGATCGCGACGTGCGAAGAACTCCGAGGATTCCACGGGCCGCGCTCTTCGAGTTCGGGTGCGGCCACCCGCAGGATTTCGCTGCGGCAATCCCCACGAAAGCGACGGCCCCCATGAGCGGAACGATCAGCCAGAGAAGCTCGGCGCTGCCAACGGAGTGTGCGAGTTTTCCCGAGAGGTAGCTTCCGCTCATGTCACCGAAGGTTCCGGCGACACAGAAAAACCCGTAAGCCCAGCGTGCCGTATTTGTCTTAAATGCCGAGTTTGCGAGGGTCCACACGAGCTCTACAAGGATCACGACGTAGACGTCTTTCCAAATGTAGAGCAGGTAGCTCGCATAGGGCATGTTGAGGCTGCGGGCAAAGAGCAGTGCTGCGAGGACCGCGGCTGTCGTCGCGGCACTGAGAGCCATCACATGACCGAGGGCGAACTTGCTCGCAGCTCGGCTGTAGAGCGGGATAACGATCGTTACGGCCAGAGCAACCAGTGCATAGGCGTATTGGGTTGCCCCTTTGCCATTGTCGGCTTGTAAGAGCGAATCAATGGCCGAACGGCACAGCCCATAGCTAAGAAGAATGAGGAAGGCGAGGGCCGCAACCCAGAGCAGAGGACGCCACTGGCTCTCCTGCTCGGCCTGCGCCTCACCGAACTCGGCTGCCGACTCGGTCAAGGCTTACTTTACGACCATGCCGGGGGCGGCACCTTCGTCGGGCGAGAGCATGAAGATGTCTTTGCCTCCGGGACCGGCAGCGATGATCATGCCCTCGCTCATGCCAAAGCGCATTTTGCGGGGGGCCAGATTCGCGACCACCACCACGTGGCGTCCAACGAGGTCTTCTGGTGCATAGGCCTCCTTGATGCCCGCGAAGATATTGCGGGTGTCTCCTGGCGCAAGCTCTGCCGTGATTTGCAGGAGTTTGTCGGCACCTTCCACATGCTCGGCAGCGATAATCTTTGCCACGCGCAAATCGACCTTCGCAAAATCCTCAAACGCAATGCAGCCTTCGGGGACCGGGGCCGACTTCTTGCTCTTCTTAGACTTCTTCTTAACTTCCTTCTTGGGAGGCTCGTCTTCTGCGGGTTTGGAGGCTTCGACCATCGCAGCCACTTTGTCTTTGTCGACGCGTTGGGTGAGAGGCGAGAAGGCAGCAATCGAAACGCCCAAAAGCGGCGTGCGAGCGCTCTCCCAAGTGAGAGGGCTGCCCATGAGTGCAACCGAATCCTCGTAGAGCCGAGGCACCACAGGGGATAGGTAGGTGATGAGCATGCGGTAGAGGTTTACGCCCTGGGTGCAAACCGCCTGCGCTTTGTCTAGGGTCGCTTCTTCCTTGGCCAGCTTCCAAGGTGCTTCATCGGCAATGTACTGGTTGGCTTTGTCTGCCAGCGCCATGATTTTGCGAATCGCTTTGGAGAATTCGCGCCCTTCGTAAAACGCTGCAATGGCATCCGCTTCGGCTGCGAATTCCTCGTAGAGTTCGGGCGATGGCAATTCGCTGGAGAGCTTGCTCTCAAAGCGCTTGCCAAGAATCCCAGCGCAACGAGACGCGATGTTGACGAGTTTGCCAACCAAGTCGGAGTTGATGCGCTGCTCAAAGTCCTCGAGGTTTAGATCGATGTCGTCGAGCCCGTTGGAGAGCTTGGCCGCGATGTAGTAGCGCAAGTGCTCCGGATCGAGATGATCGAGGTACGTTCGCGCCGCGATGAAAGTGCCTCGGCTCTTGGACATTTTCTTACCGTTGACGGTGAGAAAGCCATGGCAGTACACCGCGGTTGGCGTTCGGTAGCCAGCACCAGAGAGCATGGCGGGCCAAAAGAGGGTGTGGAAGTAGGCAATGTCCTTGCCGAGGAAGTGATGCACCTCGGCGGTGGAGTCTTTGCCCCAATAGTCTTCGAATTTCTGGCCGGTGCGCTCACAGTATTTGTGAGTCGTTGCCATGTAGCCCACGGGCGCGTCGAGCCACACGTAGAAGAACTTGTCGACGGTGTCGGGGATTTCGAAGCCCCAGTAGGGCGCGTCGCGGGAGATGTCCCAGTCCCGGAGCCCACCTTCGAGCCACTCTTTTAGCTTGTTGTGAACCTCGGGCTGAACATGGCCCTCTCGAATCCACGTCTCAAGCATCTCTTGGAAGTCGCCGAGCTTGAAAAAGTAGTGCTCGCTCTCCTTGGTAATTGGCGCCTTGCCAGAGACCACAGAAACCGCATCGAGGAGTTCGCTTGAAGCGTAGGTGGCTCCGCAGTTCTCGCAGGAGTCGCCGTACTGATCGGGCTCTTTGCATCGCGGGCAGGTGCCACGGATAAAGCGATCCGGCAGAAACATCTGCGCTTCTGGGTCGTATGCCTGCTCGATGGTCTTGGTGTGAATGTGGCCACCATCGCGCAGGGCCAGGTAGATCTTCTGAGCCTGCTGCTTATTCTCTTCGGAGTGGGTGGTGTGATACTCGTCGAACGCGATGCCAAAGCCTGCAAAGTCGGCCTCATGGCGCTTTTGCATGGTGTCGATGAGTTCCTGGGGCGTGATTCCCTCTTTGCGAGCCCGCAGCATGATGGGCGTACCGTGTGCATCATCAGCGCACAGGTAGATGCAATCGTTGCCAACTAGGCGCTGATAGCGGCACCAGATGTCGGTTTGGAGGTACTCGACCATGTGCCCAATATGGATATCGCCATTGGCGTAGGGCAGGGCTGCGGTGACCAGAATACGGCGCTTGGAGGTGCTCATGGCAGTGCTGCGGACGGTATCGCGATTGTTCTCAATGATCTCTCCAAATGGACGAAATCCCTAAGAGGAATTGATATGGGCATTTTCAACGAACTCTCTGCTCCCGACTGTGGAAGGCTCGCTCAGGATCGGGCTATGGTCGCCAAACGTGCTTAGGGGTAGACAAGAGCAGCGGAGCGCTTCGTGATTTTCGCCATTGGCGATGTGCATGGGTGTGCCTATGAGCTGCGGCAGCTACTCAACAAGTTGCCGCTAACGCCCGAGTCGACGGTCGTCTTTCTTGGCGACTACATCGATCGCGGTGGGCACTCCAAAGATGTCATCGATACCATTCTCGAGCTGCAGACCCAGTGCAATGTGGTCTGTCTCATGGGCAACCACGAGGCGATGTTTCTCAACTTCCTCGACAATCCAGGTACCGAGCGGGCCGGCCTGTTTATTGTGAACGGTGGTTCGGCCACATTGGCTTCGTACGCTGATGATCACGGCAACTACGCGTTCCCCGAAGAGCACATCAAATTCTTCCGTTCGCTGCGACTTAGCTACGAAGACGAGCACCACTTTTTTGTGCACGCGGGCGTTCCAGAGATTCCTCTGGCCGACCTCGATCCCGCCATTCACGGCAAGAAAATGATCTGGATTCGCGGAGCGTTTCTGAAAAGCGACTACGACTGGGGCAAGGTGATTGTGCACGGACACACGCCTGTCGCGGAGGTAGAGCTTCGCCGCAATCGCATCAACGTGGACACCGGTTGCGTCTTTATGCGATCGCTCTCGGCCGTTGCGTTGCCGGGCCAGCAGGTCTTTAGCGTGCCTCGCCAGCGCATCGTCAAACCCGTCTACCTCACCGATGCCGCTTCACGGCGTGTCGCGATTCGTTTTGAAGGCGCGTTGCCGGTCTTTATCGAAGTGGATGGCCAGGACTACCAATTCGAGACCTTGGACTACAGCGAGGTCGGTCTCTACATTCGAGAGGTCACGCCTGGGGTGCCTCAGTTCGGCGAAGGCCAAGCGATTGAAGGGCGTATCGGCAAAGACTCTTCAGCCAGCGTTCGTTTTCACGGTTCGGTCATTCGCGCCCACAAATTGGCAGCGGGCACTCGCTACGCAGTCAAGGTGGATGCCATGGAGAACATGCAAGACAACCGCGACAGCGCCAGCCAAGGGCTCGCGCCCTCAGCAAACTAGCCGCGCCTGGGCTGCGCGCAACCATTCCCGAGGCATCTCGCTACCGGGGTTCTCGGCGTCGGCCCATGGACCAATCGCCGACCGTATCTACGCGGGTCTCGAGAAAGCGCGCCAGCCTGTGATAGTCGCTGCCCGGTTCAATGAGCCGCACCTCGGTCTTCATCGTCTCAGGGTCGATGAGCTCCGCAAACGGGACGTATTGGAGGTCTAGCTGGCCGGAAACGCTGACCATATGGCCATCGAGACTCTCCTCGACGAGGGCGCGGTAGGCACCAATGCCCAACTGGCTCCCAAGCATCACATCAAAGGCATGAGGAGCAGCACAGCGTGACTCGTAGCCAAGTTGCAGGCCGGTAATTTTCTTAGCCTTGCCAACGCGTTCCTCGTAGCGTTTGGCGACGATGTTGGCGACGAGTTTTCCAAGATCCATGCGGCCGAGTGAGATATGCCCATGGTCGTCGCGAGGCAGATTGTGCAGCTGCTCTTCGCTCAACAACTCAGCGAGCCCCTCGGCCAAGACAACGGTTCCATACGGCTTGCCGCGCGATTCGCGAGTCACGATGAGTTCTACGATTCGGTCGCAAAGAGCTTCTAGCGACAGCACCTGGTGGGACTTGGTCTCGCCATCCTCGTCTACGAACTCTTCTGGGTAAGAAATGGAAGCATCTACATCTTCCGGAGCGATGACCAGGTTTGCCTCGCCCGCGATGGCGACTCCATAGCTTAGCCATCCAGCCTTGCGACCCATGGTTTCGACAATGAAATAGCCGCTTGTGGCCATGGCATCCGCGCGAAGGTTTTGGAGCTCCTTGGCCATGACATCGACAGCGGTGAAAAAGCCAAAGGTAAAGTCGATACCTCGGTAGTCATTGTCGATCGTCTTTGGCAGATGCACGATCGCAACGCGCTTGGCATCGTTGGGGAGGTGCTTCTGAAACTCCAGAAGGAAGTTCGCTGTCTTTAGCGTATCGTCGCCACCGATAGAAATAAGCGCGTCAACTCCACTGTCGACGAGGGCGTTGTAGACGTTGCGCAGCTTCTCGGTCTTTGCGGGGTCTTTGAGATCCGCTGCACAGCTGATTCCCTTGCCGGGGTTTGCTCGCGCGGTTCCGATGATAATGCCGCGACTGTTGCGAAGGCCGCGTACGTCGCGCTCTTCAAAGACCCGATACGACTCATTGGGCACAAGTGGGCTCGAGACCGGGTGGTACTCCATGAGATTGGTGTAGCCATGGAAAAACCCTAGGACTTCGCGCTGATCCTCGAGGAAGGAGATCGCGGCCGCGGAGATGACAGCGTTCGCCGAAGGGGCGGGGCCTCCCGAAAAGAGAATTGCGACACGGCGAATATGGTCACCCTTAAACGAGTCTTGTTTGGACATAGCGCTGGCGAGTTCATAGTCCCTGGATCCGCCGTTGTCGAGGGGGCCATGGTGGGAGCGTGTGCCCCGATCTGGTGAGAGCGCTGCTCAGACGACGTCTCGTTGCATTCTGCAACACACTGAAACTGCGTCAGTTCGCTGTTGGAACGAAGCTTGCGATTGATGCACAGCACATGACGAGCACAAGCCCCTCCAAACTCGCTTCCGCTCTTCTCGCACTGATGGGATTCCTGGCCCTGCCGGCTTGTGCGGGACTGGAGGACGAGTCCTCGGAATCGGCTGATGAGTCCTCGGCCCTGAGCGGTGAGGGGATCGAGCTGAGTCTTGAGTGGGTGATTCAGCGAGGCGATACCTTGCTCTCGTGCATCGACGCTGGCGCGACGGAAATCGAAATCGCCGTTCTTGGGGACACGGATGAGCGCCAACGAATCTCATGCTTTGGTGGCTATGCAGTCATCGACGGACTCTCGGAAGGGTCGGCGATCGTTGAAGTCAGTCTTGTGGGGCCCAACGGTGATCTTCTTATGACCAGTGACGTTGGTGACGTGGCACTGCGCGCTGGCGTGACCAATCCGCTCGGTGCGATTGCGTTTGAATTCTAGAGCGCAAGGAGTGACCTTGTGGGGCGCGATGAACAATGGTTCTATCCGCGCATGCACAGGGAACGAATGGGTGGGTTTTGGGTTGGGGCATTTTCGCTCGTCGCGGCGTGTGGCGGCAATGACAAGCCCAACGAGGGAGTTGCACCGGATGCGAGCGCCGAAGTTGCTGCGGCTACTTGGTATGGCGGCGTGCAAGCGTTGTTGGTTCGAAACTGCGGCTCTTGCCACACAGCCGATGGTATCGGCCCATTTGCGCTAGACGACTACGACAGTGCGAAATCGGTTGCTGCTGCTGTTGTCGACGCAACCGAGACCAATCGCATGCCGCCATGGCTCGCTCAGGATACCGAGGAGTGCGCGCCGCCGCTTCCGTGGCAAGACGACCTTCGACTGAGCGATGACGATAAAAAACTGCTCGTCGATTGGCTCGCTGCCGGCAGCCCGCTCGGTGATGTCACAACTGCCGTCGAGGTGCCTGCGCCGCCAAACTTTGAGATTCAGAACCCAACGGTCGAGGTATCGTTCCAAGAGCCATTTGCGGTGGCAGGAAACAAAGACCTCTTTGAGTGCTTTGTTCTAGATCCGGGGCTCGACGAAGATGTGTGGATTACGGATGTGCAAATGCAAGCCGGTAACGCCAAAGTGGATCATCACGCCATCATCTTTTTGGACCCGATCGGGGCCTCAGAAGAAATCGCAGTCAATGGTCACTTTCCCTGCTTCTCGACGCCCGACGTTGCCGGTTCTCTGATCGGTGCTTGGGCTCCTGGCGCCGTGCCATTCTCGATTCCCGAAACCGGTGGCATTCCAATGCCCAAAGAGTCCCGGGTGATTGTGCAGATGCACTACCACCCAACTCAGGGCAGTACCGAGATGGATCAGTCGACGCTGAGTCTCAAGACCACCACCGTAAAACCGACCTACGACGCGATTCTCGCCCTTCTAGGCAACTTTGATGAGCTTGAAGATGACGGTAGCGGCCTGCAGCCGGGTCCGGGCGATCGAGATGGCGTTCCCGAATTTCGGATTCCCGCAGGCGTCGTCGACCACACGGAAAATCAAATCTATCGCCAAGAGCTTCCCATTGCAGTTCCTATCTTTGGCGTCGGCGCGCATATGCACTACGTCGGCACAGAAATGAAGATCGACCTCAAGCGGGCTGAGGGCAACGGTGGCGATGACTGCTTGTTGCACACGCCTTCGTGGGATTTTGATTGGCAGCGAACCTACAACTTTGACGCGCCCATCGAATCACTGCCAGTCATGAAGCCCGGCGACGAGCTGCATCTCAACTGCACCTACAACAACAGCATGAGTAATCCTGCGGTGGCTGCCGCCGTCACCGAGCAAGGGCTCAATCAACCAGTCGATGTGTATCTCGGTGAAGAAACTCTCGACGAGATGTGCCTGGGAATCTTTGGCGTCCTAGTACCGGCCGGCTTGCTCTAGGCCCAGAAGCCCGGCGCAAAGACGTCGGCCATGCGCATGGGGTTCTGGATATCCAGAGCCTTCATGACGCTCAGCGAAGTGCTCACGAGGGCCGCGCCTTTGGCACCAGGCGTGAGGCCACCACCTCGGAGGCGAGCTATCGTGGCGCAGAGCGGAAAGTCGTTAGCATCGGCGTAGTCGGCGATATCGCAAAGGGTCTCGGAAGCGGCCGCGACGTCTCCGCGTTGCGCCTGGGCCGTGCCGCGAAGGAGCCCGCCCCAAATGCGCGCGTAGTTGATGTCTTGCGCATCGAGTGCCTTGGCCATGGCTTCGATGGTCTCGACGTCGCCTTCGCACGCGGCAATTCTTCCGCGCAGCCAATCCGCAATCGCCTGCGCAATCTGAATCCGAAAGAGCATGGAGCCCTCGGCCGCATCGAGCCCAGGCAGCGCCCAATGGCTCTGCTTTGCCCCATCGCCACGGTAGAAGGCGAGCTCTACGCGTGCGCGCACTTCAAGGAAATGTTGGAGGTGATACTCGTCTTTGGCGGGCGCACGCCAAACACTCTGGTCCAAATCGGCACCCGCTCGATCGGGTTCATCGTGGGCGAGCCAGAGTACGTTAAACCAGCGCGTGATGCTGGCCTCCACATAGCGATCGTTTCGGCGCTGCGCGTCAGCTAAGTATTCTTCGTAGAGCGAGCGGAGTTCTCCCCACGCCCCTTGGTAGTCGGTGGCGCGCAGACGGTGGAGCCGAATGGTGTTCTGTTCCCATGCGACGCCGGCTAGATCGCGAAAGGCGACCTCTGCCAACTTGAAGGCTTCGACCGCGCGCCGAAACCGGCCGTTGTAGTACTCGAGAAAAGCCTCCGCCAACGTGATGTAGGCGCGCGCTCTGGGCGTGGCGAGGGATGCTGCCAGAGGGCGTACTGCAGCGAGGAAGGTCTCGGCACTTGCGCGGCCCTCGGCACCTTCTTGGGCGCGATAGATGGCCTCGAATACCCAGCACCGCAGGAGGCGATTGGGTTCGCCAAGTCGCTGCGCTAGCAACGAAGAGCGCGCTTGGAAATCCGCGCCGCGAACATTGTCCACCAAGATGAGCCCGATGGAGGTCGCCTGGTAGACATCGAGTTTGTGGAGTGCTCGGCTGGCGATTGCGGATTCTTCTTGGAGGTGAAACTCGAGGCCTTCGTCGCGTTGCTCGTTGCGATGAAAGAGCAGGGACCGAAGTGCTCGCTCTGGGGTTTTCGGGATGCTCTCCCCAAGTTCCCCGAGAACGGCACGCAGTTCGTCGAGACCTCGGCTCACGTGACCACTCGCAAGCAGGTGTTCAGCAGCCCGTCGCTTAAAGTCGATGTGCTGCGCGTCGTCAACTTCTGAGCCGGCCGCCAAGAAGGCCTCGGCCGCTTCTTGTCCACGGCCACCCGCTGCCAGCGCTTCGGCAAGAGCAATGTGAATGGCACGAGTTTGGTTGCTATCGCGTGGGCCGGCTCGCAGCGCCGTCTTCAAGAACTCCGCAGCTTGGTCAAACGCTAGAACTTGATGGGCCCGCTGCGCCGCTCTCTGCGCCATATCTGCCGCTTCCTGCGTCTGGCCTGAGGCGAGCAAGTGGCGCACGAGGGATTCTGGCGCGGACGTATCCTGTCCCGCGGCCATAAGCGCACTCGCGATGGATCGCGAAATGCCGCTAAACGTCGTGGGCTGCATATTCGATAGCAGTGTCTCGCGAACCCGATCGTGATACGGCTCGAGCAAGTCATCTCCGTCGAGGCTCTTGCTTGTCTTGATAAGATGCGTGGCCCTGAGGGAGCTTGCGGTGCGGGCTGCATCGGCCACGCTCAGGTTGCATGCATCGGCGATGCAGCGATTTGGAGTTGGCAACCCAGCGACTGCGACGGTTTCGAGTAGTGAGCGAGAGACGGCATCAAGCGACGCAATTCTGCTTCGCAACACATCATCAAGCTTCCCCGTGGCACCGGATCTGGCTCGGTAGTTGGCCAACTCTGCAAGGAAGAGCGGGTGGCCTCCTGCTTCCTCCGTGATGGCGGCGAGGTCGGCTTGCGAGTTATCCCCAGACGGTAGAAGACGCGCGACGATTTCGGTGGAGTCGGCGAGGGATAGCGGAGCTAAGGCGAGGCGTTCGGCTCGAAGTTCGGCAAGTGGATTCTCTTGTGCGCCCGATGTGATTCGCTCGCCGCGATCAAACGACGCGATATCCGAATTGCGCACGGACGCCACTACGAAGATGGGAGGCGCGTGCTCGCTTGTGGTTAGCGATTTGAGAAGCAGCAGGCTGTCAGCATCCGCCCACTGCAAATCGTCGATGAAGAGGACAATGGGACCCGATGCGCCCAGTGATCGGAAGATGTGGGCCAGGGCCGCAAAGGCGCGACTGCGCATCTCTTGAGGACTGGCGATGCGAGGTGAAGTGCTCCGCAGCCGGGCAATTTCCGGGACGCGCAAAAGCACTGGGAAGAGGCGCGCGAGTTGGGCCGTGTCTGTCGGAAGGAGTTGCTTGAGCCAAGCTGTGTCGGCGGCGCGCAACATGCGCGAGAGCGCATCGACAATACTGTCAAAGGCTTTGTAGGGCAGCGACTCCGCCGCATAGCACCGCCCGCTCAGAACGATGGCACCGCTCTCGCTTGCGGAGGCGAGGAACTTGGAGATGAGAGCTGTCTTCCCGAGGCCACTGCGACCTTCGACAAAGAGCGCATGGGCAGCCGTGGTACTGGCTTCGAATGCATGCTGCAGAATGGCGAGTTCGGCTCGACGGCCGACGAAGAGTTGTTGATTTGGGCGCGTCTCCATGTGGAGGGCCGGTACGGATGTGGTGCTTGAGGACCAAGAGTCGATGAACCGAAGCACCTGCGGCCCTGTTGGGCGCTTGGCCGCAACCGGATTTAGCAGTTCGCGACACAGAGTCACCAAGTCACTCGGCAGGGGAGCGCCGAACGTCGATTCGAGCTCCGGGATGCTCTCCTTCGCTAAGAGAAGTTCTGGCATGCTGCGGCCGTGGTGCGGAAGCGTGCCTCGAAGCATTTCGTAGAGGATGACTCCGACGGCGTACCAGTCAGCCGCGGGGCCGATGGGTTCGCCCGGGCGGCCTTGCTCCGGGGCCATGTAGAAGGGCGTTCCCGCAAGTTGGCGACTGCTGCGTACCTCTTCCAGAAGCGTCGCATCCGCTGCAAGTCCAAAGTCGAGCAGAATAAGTCGCTCACTCTTGGTAACCCAAATATTGGACGGCTTGATGTCGCGATGAACCTTGCCTGCGTCGTGAAGCGCGCGAAGGCCGGCCGCGAGCTGCGGGAGGGCTCGTCGCAATCGCTCCTCATCGAAGCCGGCACTCGTGGCCTGGGTTTGGGCAAATGCATCGCTTGTACCCATGGCGGGAGCGGTTGCGAGGTTTCCAGCTTGGCTGCCTGAAGCGAGATTTGGGGCCGGTGGAGTACCAAGTAGTGTTTGCTTTGCAGATAAATTCTGAGTGCCGCGAACAAAGGGAAGGAGCTCGCCGCCTTCGAGAAACTCCATCGTAAAGAACCACCGGCCATCTTCCTCTAGCAAGTCGTATAGGTTGACGAGGTTTGGATGGTGAACATCGGCCAATGCTCGGAACTCGTTTTTGAAGTTATAGAGAGACTCCGCGTTGAGATTGAGGAGGGTCTTGAGGGCCACGGTCATGCCGCGCGCGCTGTCGTGAGCCTCGTAAACGACCCCCATACCGCCGCGTCCAAGTTCCCGCACGACGGAAAATCTCGAACTCCCTATACTCGCCTGATCCCCGTCCACAGCCTTCGCAATCGTATCTCGGCGCGTGCAGAGCGGCTATGGCTGCATCGGAAACTCCGTTTCGCGCAGTACGTTCTCGCTATCGCACCTTTGCCCACGTGCGCGAGGAGTGAATTCTGGGGATAGCGCGTCGTCCTATTTGTACTTCTATGAGGCACACAATCATTCGGTCGTTAACCACGGTGCTCGTCGCCGCGATCTGCCTAGCGGCTGTGGGGGTGGGAGCGTTGGCTGCCACGCTTCGCATCCAGGGTGGCGCTTGGCGCATGCCGGCTGCGGAAGACGTTCAAGCCTTGGTTTTCATCGAAGTTGAGGCCGAGCCTGCACGAACGATTTACTTGCAGCGCGACGCCATGACCGTTCGAAATGGTGCCGATGACGCCGCCAATGGAATAAGCAGCCTCGTTGCTCCGGGCACGGTCCACACGATTCCCAAGTACCGCGCAAGCAACAAGAATTGGAATCGGCTTGTCGCGTGTGTGGAAGACAAATTTCGCGGTCTCGATGTGCGATTCACTGACGTCGCGCCGACCGGCAATGACCACGTTATTGTCAAAGTCGGAGGCAAACAACGAGACATTGGAAAAGATGGCAAGGCGATCGGTGGCCTTGCCCCGTTTAACGGCGACCCACTTGCCAACGTGATTGTCTTCGCCTTCGACCAGGGCGGTCGCTTTCGAACCCGCACCAATTGCGAGACCATTGCCCACGAAGTTGGTCATATTTACGGTCTCGATCACACCTATCACTGCAGCGACGTGATGAGTTACTTGCAAGGATGCGGAAAGAAATCGTTCCTCGATGAGACTCTTGCCTGTGGCGAACACGACCTTCGTGAATGCGTGGCCTCGCGACCCGGCCAGAACTCCGCCGCTCAGTTGCTTCAGGTCTTGGGACCTGCCCGCGAGGAACGCTAGCCTAGAGGCAAGCGTCGTCGGGGCCGTAGGCTAGACAGATGTCGTAGCCGTTCTCAGCGCCTGCAAAGCCGTTGACGACGACGAAGTAATCGCAGGGAGCACAGGTGAGTCCCTCATCACAGGCAAAGGGGAGGCTGCACTCAGGTGGCGGCTGAAATACCAGGTGCTCATTCGAGTCTCCGCTCTGGCCGTTGCTCGTGCAGCCCGTCGGGTCGTCTTCTGTGCACTGTGTGACGAGGTTGCCACCGGCATCATAAATCAAGATGTCGAGGTCCTCTTCCAAGCTTGTCTGCTCGAACGTGATGCGCGCGGAGATATGGCTTCCCGCGTTGTACGCAGAGATCAAGTACCAATCTTGGTCGGCTGTGCAAATTTGGTTTCCGCTCGCGAGCCACTCGGAATCGCCAAAGCCACCAAAGTCTGGAATGCGTGCCGTCGAAGTGTCGTCGTCATCTTCAAACGGGTCGTCTTGGCAGCTTGTCGGAGCCCCGCAGTCGCTGGCTGTTTGCGTGTAGTCAAGCCGGTAGTCATTGCCCATGTCTTCGGAGAAACTGTAGAAGAGATACGAGTAGGCACGCACGTAGTAGGAGCCGGCAGGTAGGCAGCGGCTGAGGCTATCGGTAGATCCGAAGTTTTCGGAGACCGCGATCAACGTGCCATCTTTTCCAAGGAGTCGAAGGTCGATGTTTGGGTCCACGTCGCCGTCAATCGCAATCGTGACTTCCGCGTCTTCTTCCAAAGTAATCTCGTACCAGTCTTCATCTGCGGCATAGAGCTTAAAAGGGCAAAGTCGCAGGTCCTCGTGGCTTCCCGGCGAGAGGGCAACCGATTGGCTGATGCCATCGTTTTGCTCAAAGGCGTCATCCTCGCAGGTGAACTCAGAGCAACTCTCATCTTCGGGGATGCATTGACGGCCGCTGTTGCCATCGGCGGAGTTCAGGGCGTCGGGAGAACAACGGTAGCCGGCAGAGCACTGCGCGTCGTCATCACAGGCCGTGAAACAGAAGGGTTCGGCTTCGGGGCCTACCGCCAAACAAAGGTCTTTGTCACCGCCGCACTGGCGATCGCTGGTGCAAGGTTCACACTGCCCGAGTTCACCTGTGCCACCAACGTTGGTCACAAGCATTTCAAAGCCCAAGGTGCTGCTGTTGTCACAGGAGCCGACGCGGTCATCATTGTCATCTGCGACGATCGCGTAGTAGAGAGTTGCAGCCGCGCCGGGTTCTTCGTCAACTACAGGATTGGGAAGCGTGACTTTCCACGTGCCGGATTTGACGGAGCCGTTGACGAGCTCCATGGGGGCGAGCACCATGCTACCGAGGTCGGGCGGGTCGCTTGGGCGGGTATCGCTGTAGTACAGGCTTACAGCCCCGTGGATGCCAATATCATCTTCAACCGTTGCGCTAAGAATAATTCCGTTAGCGGTGTCTACGTCAGCTGCCGTGTGGAGAATAATTGGGTCTTCGCCCGGGCAGATGCGCTCCGTGGAATCGCGGAGGATGACTTGGTAGTGCTTGAGTGCGATTGCATTATCGCCGTCGTCAGCGCCAATCGTGAGCATGTAGCGGTCTTGTGCAGCCTTTTGTGCTTTGGTTGGACACCATTGCCATCGGCCGCTCAAACCGTCGTCCTGAACGAGCTCGGCCCCATCAATGCGAGGTTCTTCTTCTGTGAGTAGAACCTCGGCGGAGTCTTGATCATCGACAAGAATTTCCACTTCGATGCAGTCGTCTTCCGAGACGTCGAGTGCTGTGCCCGCGCCGAGTGGTCGACGAAATACGGGAAGAGAATCGAGCCCGATGGCCGATCGAACTTCGATCGTAATGCTCTCGGTGCTTTCGCCTGTCGAGTTTGTGGCGCGGAAGTCGAACGTGTAGACGCCAATGTCGGCAGCGGTTGGCGTCCAAGTAAACACTGCGCTGCTGCCGGGACGCTGATTGAGACCGCCTCGATCTGCAGTGATGCTGGCGTTGCTATCGTAGGAGAACCGAATGTCGTCGCCGCCTTCACTGGTTGCGGAAAGCTCGATGACAAGCTCGGTGCCGACAGCGGTCACCTGATCCTCGAGGCCGCGGATTTGGGGACCACCGGTGCCGCACGCGAGCAGCAGGAGAGGAGCCAGGAGGCCCAGCAGGAAGGGCACGAGCGAGGCTTTACCGGAGGGGAGGGACACGATGCCCTTATCTAGAGCAAGTCGAATGCCAGCTTCTTGGCGCCTCGGGGCTAAGAAGGTTAAGTAAATACCGCTGCTTGCGCGTGCTCCGCGATCGCCTGAGGGCATCGGTACATGACCACCAGAGTCGCCACCCACGCGCGAAAGGCCTTCATCGTGAGCGAAGGCCTATCCTCGAGAGACGGTCTCGGCGACCTGCCTAGTTGTCGAGTTCGCAGGCGCCAGCGTTGCAGCTGAGGTAGTCCCAGGGCTCGTCGGTGTCGAGAATCTCGGAGCCGGGGTTGGCGCCGCAGTCGAGGTCGCCGGCACAGTCCGGACGGCAGAAGTTATTGGAGAATGGAACCGTGCACGAGAAGCCCGCGCCATGTGCTGTGACACATTCGCTGGAGACATTGCACGGAACGGTGCAGACGCTCTCAGCCGCGGATGCTTGGAAGACGCGATAGGAGCAGATGCCACTTGCGCAGTCGTTGTCGCTATCGCAGGAAGCGTCTTGGGCGCGAGCACCGTTGCCCGCGATTGGTACACAGGCGCCTGTTGCAAGGTTGCAATCGCCTCGAAAGAGCTGGGTCGAAAACGTGTCATCGCATTGAGCGTCAGAGGTGCAAGCGCCGGCCGCGGCGGTAGCGTTGATGGTGTAGGGGTGCGCGACGTTGACGCCGGCGCCAAAATACTCAACTTCGATAAAGTAGGTTCCTGCGGGCAGGAAGCTCAGTTCGATGACCTCGGGATTGGTCCACAGCGAGAACCCCATGCGGACACCGGCCGAGTTGAAGATGGCAACATCAAGGTCAGCGGCAGCGTTGTCTGCATAGGCGAGGTTGAGCGTGATGCTCTGCCCATTGCCAACAGTGACAGAAAAGAAATCGCGTTCGAAGTCGGGGGTATTGCAGATTGCTGCGTTGACCGTGGGCCCGTTAATGGCGATGGGATTTGCAGCAGCTTGGCCGTCGTTTTGTGAAATGGCGTCGTCGATATCGCCTGTGCAAACGTTTCCGTTGGCAATGCAGGTTCGCCCTGGGCTGCACACAGGGGCTCCGGCCGTCGGGCAGTCAAAGCTCGTGACACACTCTGGAACCGATGCAGAGAGGGTGTATGGCACCGAGGCCGCAATTGGCAGTCCGTTGGGCTCAAACTTTGAGACCGCAAGGAAGTACGTGCCAGCAGAAATGTTCTCAACTACGAGAACTTCTGGTGTGCCGTTGAAGGAGCTATCAATGACGCTGCCATCCTCGTCGAGTAGCAGGAGATCTAAATCCGGGTCGCCGCCAATCTCCGTCCAGTTGAGTGCAAAGGCCACGTCTGCGCCTTCGCCGAGAGCGATGCTGTAGTAGTCGATTTCGGTGAGTGGATCGCTGCAAATATTGGCAGTGACTACTGTTGGCGTAGCGAGCACGGGAGCGGCAAGTACACGCGCGCCCGCAGGGCCATCGTCACCAGTTTCAGAGCCATCGTCGGGGGTGCAGGAATCGGATCCCGCAACACAGGTATTGCTTGTGGCGTCGCAAACGGGGGCTTCTGCCGTGTCGCATTGAAAGCTGGTTTCACACGCAACACACTCGAAGTTGAGGCAGTACGGTGTGGCCGGCGATTCGCTGCATTCGACGTCCTCTAAGCATTCTGGTTCGAGAACGCTGAGCGAGTAGGCGCCATTTGTAAGGGGCTCTTCCTGCGCAAAGTGATCCACGATGACAAAGACCGAGCCCGAATCCGGTGCGGTAAATTCTGCAATTTCGGGTGTGCCTGCGAGTTCCGCATCGGTAAAGACGGGACACTCACCTGCAACCGGGTCAGCACCTGTGCAGTCACTCACAACGTAGAACGATAAGTCGGCCGCAGACTCCATCACGACAACGTAGTTCGCACCTGGAGTTAGGTTGGTGAGTTCAACAACTTCGTCTTCGCCGGCTTGCGCAAAGTGGCTAAACTCAACATCGCAAACTCCTTCGGCAACATCGATATCGGCTCCGGCTCCCACCACATCACCACTGAAGTTTGCAGGGTAGGCAGAGAGCACGGTTGCCGGGGTACAAATGCCAATCTCTTCGGCATCGGGAAGGGCAGCGTCGGGGCTGGCTCCATCATCGGAGCTGCAGGCCGCAGCGAGCAGAAGCACGAGAGGAACAGCGGAGTTGCGAAACAATCTTTGCATGTAGAGCCTTGAATCCAAGCTAGGGTAGCGGCCGTAGGCACGCCGAGAAGGCACCGTAGCAGACTCGGTGCATACGATGGCAAACCCCGCAAACCTCTATGCGCTGCGCTGTGTGCTTGCGCACGAACCGGGGCTCGCCTAGGGTGCAGGCGTGGCCTCTCTGCCAACACAAGCCTCGCTCTTCCTACTACTTACACTGGCGTGTGGGGATACAAGCAAGAAGGTCGAGGCCGAGGATCCCCCCGGGGAAACCGTTGCGGAGACTGTGGTATCGGCGATTGATGCGCAGGTTGAAGTCGCTGTGCCCGAACGCGAACAGGCCGAGGAGGTGCTCGCGGCATTTGGCAAGGCCCTCTTGGCCAGTCCAACAGGCGCGATTGACGCATCTCTGCGAATTCCCGACGGGCTGAGCGAGCCGCAACTTGATTTTTTTTACAAAGAGCTCCGCAAGAAGCACGTGAACAATGCGGGCATCGCTAAGGCCCTCGAAGGCGACTTCGGCCCGATTGCGGAGAGGCTTGGCGACAAGGCACAGTCCGTCGCGGATCAGCTTGGGCTTTCTCTCGAAGAGACTTGGGTCTTTGGCGATGTAGAGAGTGCAGCGATCATGCAATGGGATGGCACGCGATTCTGGGTCGCCGGCGTGCACAAGCTTCGCGATTAGCCTGTGCGGCTGTTAGGGCGCATTGTTAGGGCAAAGCGCTCGGAGAATTCGAGAGTCTCGGCTACGCTCCGCCGCATGAAATGGACTCTTGCTCTCGCACTCTTCGCAACCCTCTCAGCATGCGGCGGAGGTGATGACGATGATGATGGTGCCCAGGCTCCAGATGCGGCGGCGGGCACGACTGCCGACGCGATGCCATCGGGGCCAGACGCGATGCCATCGGGGCCCGATGCCATGCCGCAATCTGAGTTTTCATTGACGAGTACGGCGTTTGCAAATGGTGCCGTGATTCCTACGGTTCACAGTTGCAACGGGCCTTCGCCCGCCTTGGCATGGGACAATCCGCCTGCTGGCACTCAGAGTTTTGCCATCGTCTTTACGGATATCTCAACTGACTTTCTTCACAGCGTAACCTGGGATATTCCCGGTGGAACCACTTCGATTCCGGCGGACATTGATAGGACCTTCGAGCCGGCAGACCTCCCTGGTGCGAAGCAGGCTCCTAGCTACACGGGGACGCCCGGCTATGCAGGTCCTTGCCCGCAATCCCCGCACACCTATGAATTCAAACTTCACGCACTCGACGTTGCGACTCTTCCGGGTGTCGGCGCGCAGACTACCGGAGCCCAGGCGCGAACGGCCATTGAAGCGGCGTCGCTTCAATTTACGACGCTAGAAGGAACCTACGATCCGAATAATCCCTAGCGTATTCGAGCTGATTCCATCATAAGCAGGTGCGTCTTCCTGTGATACATCCTCATCATGACGCGCCTGCTGGCAATTCTCGTATCGCTCTCTTGTGGACTTGCATGCGGTAGCTCTAGCGCCAAGGAGACAAACTTGGCAGCGCTGACATGCGCTGAGTCTGCACGTCTAGTGAAGGCTTGTGACAAGAGTTTAACCGGAGCGTGTACGCAGGCGGCACGTTGCTTCTTTGACGGCAAGAGCGGCCATGCGCTGGATCTGAATCGATCGTTTGGGTACGCGAAGCGCGCGTGTGAGGCGGGTGAAGCCGATGGATGCAACTTGCTTGGACTGCACTACCAAGACGGCCGGGGAACGCCTTGGTCTCCCGACGATGCGAAGTCGGCCTATACAAAGTCCTGCGACGGCGGAGCGGGCGGAGGCTGCTACAACCTTGCCGGCATGTACTTTGGCGCTCACGGAATCATTTTCGATGAGGTGCAGGGCAGGGAATTAACTCTGCAAGCAAAGGCCAAGTGGCAAGCGGCCTGCGAAAGCGACGAGGCTCGCTGGTGCACCAACCTTGGGTTCATGCATGCCACAGCGGCGCAAAGCGATGACGAGAAGCGAGTCGCGATGCGCTGGCATCAGCGTGCTTGCGACCACAAAGACTTGGTTGGATGTGTCGAACGAGGTGCCTTGCAACTCAAACTTAGCGAGGTAACACCCGATGCATTCGCGAAGGAGATGACAGCGCTGTGCGAGCAAAAAGAGCCGACAGCCTGCTTAACGCTAGGGGTGCGGAAAATCCTTGGGGGAGAAGGCATTGCCAAAGATGAGGCAGGCGGAGTCGCACTCACGGAGCGTGCGTGCGAACTCGGCAGTGGTCATGCGTGTGCCGCCTCCGGCGAAGAGCTTGTGCGCAAGCCCGGTGCTACGCCGGCCGACGTGGAGCGCGGCGCCGGATACTATCGACAAGCGTGTGATCGTGGGGTCTCACAAGGCTGCACGGCAATCGCAAAGCTCGAGTACCAGCGGAGTGATATGGCTAGCTCGGTGGAGTATGCGACGCGTGCTTGTCGCATGGGTGACAAGGATTCCTGCGCAATTGTGGCCTCCATGTATCAGGAAGGTCTTCCGGGCGTAGAAGCGAATGCGGCCGAGGCTCTTTCGTTCACTCGTGAAGCCTGTCGTATGGGGGACTCGAGTAGCTGCCAGACGATGGTCGTTCAAGACCACGACTTGCCATTGGCGAAGCCCATACAGCTGCGAATGTATCAGGACGCATGCAATGCGACGGTTGCCAGCGCCTGCGCGCGTTTGCAGGCTCCGTAGGGCAGTCGTCTCTCGTGGCGTACCGATGGATTCTGTAGGCGCGGTGTCGGTGAGTGATGTTGCGGTGCGTGCGATGGGAAGAGTTCTTAGAGTGTTGTGAGCCGTTGCGTGGTGCGCATTACTCCAATCGCAGCCAGCCGTAGAGAACTAGGCTCTTGTCGGTGAGAGTGTAGTGCCCGTCGTCGCTCTTCAAAGAGAGGTTGCGAGAGTGGGAATCTTGCGCTTGCCATTTCTTGTTCTCGAAGTTTTGCTCTGCCAATGCAACCAATCCCCTAACCAGGTCGACGCCAACAACGACTGCTACATGGCCAAACCGGAGGTTCTCGGTTTTGGAATCTGCTTGGTAAATGACGAGGTCACCGATCGCGGGGGCAACAGTCCCACCGTTCTCGTGGCGGCCTACGCCAAGCTCGCTGGTATCGGAGGGCCGCTGCGCACGGGTTACCTCTTTCCACATAGCGTCGGCGGTGTCCACGGAGCCAAATACCGCGCCTCGCTCGATGAGCCACCAGCGACGGGCATACTCGACGCACTGCCAAGTGATACCCGTGTAGACGTCCTCTTTGCTTGCGGTGTTTGCGCTGGCAGGCGTTGGGTTGATGCAAGCGGGGCCGCAGTTGGAGTAGGCAATGATGCCGCGGTTCGACCCCAGCACGGTGCCAAAGGGGGTTACGCATTCGGTCTCGCACTCACGGATCTTTGCTTTCACGTCGTCCTGTGCTTTCACGTTGGCCTTTGTTTTCACGTCGTCTTTGCAGCTCGCGGCGAAGAGTAGGGCGCCCAATGCCACCGTTTGCAGGACAGGAGAGGAACTAGCGAAGAGCATCTTGGGCCATGCTACTGCAAACTCTGAAGCGCCGTGGCCTGTGAAGTTATGGCGCCGGATTCGGAGCCGCTACGAAGCATTGGCGCTCGATTCTGAGTTTCCGCATCTTGGATTGCAGAGTTGCGGGATGAAGCCCGAGCAGGGTAGCAGCACCATCCTTGCCATAGATCTTCCCGCGGGTGCTGCGGAGGGTGTTTTCGATAGCTTCTCGGATCACGTCGTCGAGCCGAGTGGGTGCCACCACCGGCAGCCCGTTTGATCGTGAAGCGTCAGCCCCGAAGTCGTTTGGCAATTCAAGGGAACGTCCGCGTCCAAGAATGATCGCAGTCTCAAGGACATTCGCGAGTTCACGCGTGTTCCCAGGCCACGCATGAGCCTTGAGCTGCGAAAGGACTGCCTGCGGCACTTGAGGGATGGTTGTGCCCAACTTGAGCGAGAGTTGACTGAGAAGAAGTCTTACGAGAGGTGCAATGTCGTCGACGCGCTCGCAGAGCGGTGGAATCTCAATCGGAAACACGTTGAGTCGAAAATAGAGGTCTTCGCGAAAGCCACCATCTCGAACCATTTGTGCGAGGGGCCGATTTGTCGCGGCGACGACACGGACGTTGACCTCGATTTCGGATTCCCCACCAACTCGACGTATACGGCCTTCTTGCAGCACTCTGAGTAGTTTCACCTGAGCGTCGGCGGGAAGGTCGCCCACTTCGTCGAGCAGCAAAACACCGCCATGTGCCTGTTCAAAAACTCCACGATGGGAGCGCGTTGCACCGGTGAACGCGCCCTCTTCGTGTCCAAACAACTCGCTCTCGATGAGCTGGGAAGGGATGGCCCCACAGTTCACCTGATGAAAGGTCTTCCTCGATCGCGATGACCGTCGGTGAATTTCACGGGAGATCAGTTCCTTGCCAGTGCCCGATGGCCCTTGAATGAGAACAGAGGTGTCATAGCCAGCGACCATGGCTACCCGGTCCATGACGTCTTGCATCTGCGGACTGCGCGCTACGATCGGCGAGGTGCCATTGAGCTTCGCAAGAGAATCGCGCAACTCACGATTCTCCATGTGTGCTCGTCTTGAGAGGTCAGCGACACGCTTTACGAGTCTCTGTTGGTCCAAGCCCACCTCCGCTAATCGCACCAGAGTTTCGAGATAGGTCGAGTCGTTGAGGATCGGTTCGGAGATGCCACACCAAATCTCCAGAGCTCCAATGTCGTTGCCAAGAACAAGTGGCAATGCGATATGGGTACTGGTCTTGGTGACAGATAGGCTTGGCACACGGTTGCGTTTCCACCTTCTGTTCGCCGCCGAACGGTGTTTGGCCGTCCATGTGCCACCTGCGCAGATGGCCTCGTGTATCTCTGTACTGCCTGCAACTGCGAGTTGGAGGCGAACGCGTCGCGCGCCCCAACGTGGCGCAAGCGCCTCGCCAATCACGCGAGGAAGTGTGCGGGGCGTGTTCGTCCTCCCCAGTGCCGTTACCAAGACACGAATGAGCTCCCAATCTCGTTTTGGCATGCAGACAAACTATCACTGATATGAAACACAGCAGTTATATATAATGCAATTGGCAATGGTATATCATTGTAGATGCAGCGTGTATTAGTAATTGCAGTTACTTATGTGGTGGATCGGGGATTGCTCTGCTGCTCTACATGACCTATGTAATTACAAATCCCTGTGTTGGCACCTGCGATACCGCCTGCGTGGATGTGTGCCCCACCGAGTGCATCCATGGCTTGATTCCGCTGGAGGAGATCAGGGCGGTACCGGTTGCCGACCGTCCTCGAGTGTTCCCAAAGTCGCAGCTCTTTATCGACCCAGATGAGTGCATCGACTGTGGTGCCTGCTTGCCAGAATGCCCAGTCGAAGCAATCTACGAGGACCACAGCGTGCCCGAAGCCTACGAAGCTGACATAGACCGCAACGCCGAGTTCTTTCTCAAGCGCGCCACAGACTCCCCGTAGCGGTCTGCCTTACAAGCCTGGCGGGACTCTGGCCTAGAGATACGAGGGCTGCGCGGTAGCACTCAAGACGTACTTGGGACAGGAGAAGACGTCGGCACCCGGATCCTTGACAGTCACTCGGACGGTGCCGCTGTCATCGAGGGAGCTGCAGTCGGGGTCAATCCCTAGCGTTACATCCAAGGGAGTTTCGCCAACGACTTCGAGACTGAGCACCTCGCCGTCGCTATGACATGTGTATGTGACTTCAAATACCGCGCTCTCAGAAAAATTCCGACTCGTGGTGCGGGTCACCTCCACAGCCTTTCCTGTGCGAATTGAGGTGTCAAAGTTTCCCGAGTCGATCACATCAAATGAGAATGTATCCTCGTCGGAGCCATCGTGCAGGGAGAACACAGGACGGCGGTTATCACTCGTGTTCAAGTCAACGGGTTGTCCATCAAAGAGATAGTCACTCGCTCCATCGATGTCGTGAAGACAGTCGTCAATCGTGTATTTGACGGGGCTCTCGTTCTCGAGTTGCAGCATGACGAGCACGCTCTTGGTGGCGTCATATCCGTCTGCACTGTCTTGAGTAACGTCGTCCCGAGTTGCCTCGGCAAAACTGGCCACCAGCTGGGCGCTGCCATCGATATCCGTACGAGCGACTTCGCGCAGGTCGTCTTCTGTGCGACCAACAAGCACGGAGACCGCTGCCGCCTCGGCGCCCAGTTGCTCAAAGTCTAAAACCAGTGATCCTTCGCAGCCCGTGGCCGCTGGGCAGGCAATAGCGAATGCCTGGTAGCCGGGGTCGGCCTTGATGATGCTCGTCTGGTCTTGCCGATCTTCTGCATCAATGATTTCAAGGGGAGTCCCTCTCTCGCATGCAGTAGAAATGAGAATGGGAAGCAAGACGGCAAGTCGTGGGGAGACGAACATGCTCGCCAACAGAGCAACCACCGTGCCACAGACAGTGACGTCCTGCGGCAGTCAAAACAGATCGCGTTTTACCGGCATCGAAAGCACGCACGTTTCAGACCGGGGCCTTCGCGGCGCTAGGTAGTGTCTCCCGTCTCCGGCTACCGTTGTTGTTATGGGGAGAGTTTCCCCGGGCGAAGACGCAGTGATTTGCATGCCGAATCAAGCATCGATGGGATGAGTTTGACCACCAGCAACGCGGGCTTGCGGACGCCAAGCCGCGTCTGTCAGCTGCTAACATGAGTGCATCGCGTCGACTCATCGACGTCCAAGCCCGAAATCATGCGTCGCTCCCCACGTATCCTTCTCCTCCTTGCACTGCTGGCCTCATTTGCCCTGGCACCACGAGACGCCCAGGCTGAAAATGAAAAGGCAGAAGGTGCACTAGCCTGGGGCCTGCTTGCTACCGAGGCAAGCATGGCTGGGGTATTCGCCCTCTCGTTCAAGGTCAAAGGATGGCCAAGTGATGGGCCTGCGTTCATGGTCAACATGGCTCCGCTCGTCATCGGCCCCGGTGTGGCCTTTGGAGCCTATGCTGGTGATTTCGATCCGCGGCCGGCCTACGCGCTTCACGGTGCCGCCGCCATGGGACTCGATCTCTTTCTCGTTGGCATGCTGATCGATGGCATGAACGAAGACGACGGGAGAGCGATTGGTACGAACGCTTGGATCCTTGGTCTTCTGGGCGCGGGGGCAGGTGCTTGGGTTGGAGCAACTCAGGTCGATAACGCCGACGAAGGTGCCGTGTTTTACGGTGCTCCAATTGGAGGTTTTGCTGTTGGGGGCATCGTTGGCATGGCGACGTCGCTTCTGAGCGGCAACACGAATGACCTGTTTGAGTATGCAGTGTATGGCGCCACGGGCGGTATGACTCTTGGCGTTGCGGGCAGCTTGTACTTTGCCCTTTCGGACGCCAAGGGAACTCGTGGCACAGAACTTCTCTCTGCCCCAAAACTCACAACTGACACGAAGAGATTTATGATGAGCTTTGGCGGCTCGTTCTAGCTGCGCGCCTACAGCCGATTGGCGTAGCTCTCATAGCCGAAGTCGCGGAGAGTCTCCAAGGTGTCAGTATCGGGCTCATACGCCATGATGCACGGCAGTTGGACACCGTTGAAGTTCGTCGTCTTGACCATGGTGTAGTGGCTCATATCCGCAAACGTGAGCTGCTGGCCTGGCTTGAGGGGCGTCTCAAAGCTGTAGTCACCGATGACGTCGCCTGCGAGGCAGCTCATGCCGCCCAGTCGATAGGAGTGCGCCTTCACGCCCGCTTCCTCCGCTCCGATAATCTCTGGGCGGTACGGCATCTCCAATACATCGGGCATGTGTGCTGTGGCCGAGGTGTCGAGAATGACGTTGGCAATGTCGCCGTTTTGCGTGATGTCCAAGACCGTGGTCACAAGGATGCCGGTTCGAATGGCGATGGCTTCGCCGGGCTCTAAGAATACTTCTATGTCGAAGCGCGTCTTCCAGTCGCGGACCAGTCGCACGAGCAAGTCGGTGTCGTATCCGGGCTTGGTAATGTGATGGCCGCCGCCCCAGTTCATCCAGCGAAGTGTCGGCAGCAAATCGCCGAAACGCTCTTCTACTGCCGCTAGGGTGCGTTCCAAAGCATCGGAGCCAAGCTCGCAGAGGGTGTGGAAGTGCAGGCCGGTAATGCCTTCGGGGATCGAGGTGCCCAGCTGCTCGCGCGTCATGCCTAGCCTTGAACCCGGTGCGCAGGGGTCGTAAATCGGGGTATCAACCTCGGAATGCTCCGGGTTGATACGCAGGCCACAGGCAATCGGCCGAGGGCTTGCGGTGGCGGCTTCGCGATACCGCTCAAACTCGGTAAGTGAGTTGAAGACGATATGATCACTGTCGCGCACGACCTCCGAAAAATACCGAGGGCTGTAGGCTGGCGAGTACGTGTGCACAACGCCGCCAAAGCCGTCGCGCCCCATGCGAGCTTCGTGGGGCCCGGAAGCCGCAACCCCTGGCAAGACCTTGCGAATCTCGCTCGCAAAGCCCGGTGAGGCAAAGGCCTTCAGTGCGAGCAGAACGGTCGCGCCGGAGCGCTCTTGTACATCGCTCAAAACCGCCAGATTCGCCCGCAGGGCACCTTTGTCGACGATAAACGCCGGCGTCTGGATCCGCGTTGGATCCAGCTGCAGAAGGCCTGGGCTTAGTAGTCTAGTACTTTCCATGGCAGACCGTGCTCGCCAAGCTTCTCGAGGAACGGTGTCGGATCGAGCTGCTCCATGTTGAAAACACCATCGCCTTTCCACTTGCCCGTCAGCATCATCATGGCGCCCACCATGGCCGGCACGCCTGTTGTGTAGCTGATGGCCTGCGAGCGAACCTCGTCGTAACACGCAGCGTGGTCGCAAACATTGTAGATGAAGCTCTTGCGCGGCTTGCCATCCTTGGTGCCCTCGACGAGGCAGCCGATGCAGGTCTTGCCCTCGTAGCGCTGGCCCAGAGAACTTGGATCCGGCAGCACCGACTTGAGAAACTTGAGCGGCACGATCTGTTGTCCATCGTGCTCTATCGGCTCAATGCTCGTCATTCCGACGCTCTCAAGCACACGCAGGTGCGTGAGGTAGGCCTCCGAAAACGTCATGAAGAATCGGATGCGCTTGAGGCCTTTGATGTTTTGGCAAAGCGACTCCATTTCCTCGTGATACATGAGGTAGCCCTTGTAGGTGCCAACCTCGGGGAAGTCGAAGTCCATGGTTTGGCTTAGCGGCTCGGTTTCGTGCCACTCACCCTTTTCCCAAAAGCGACCGCGTTGGGTGATTTCGCGAATGTTGATTTCGGGATTGAAGTTGGTCGCGAAGGGATGGCCGTGGCTACCGGCATTGCAGTCGAGAATGTCGATGGTCTCGATCGTGTCGAAGAGGTCCTTCTGCGCGATGGCACAGAAGACATTGGTGACGCCTGGATCAAAACCAGATCCGAGCAGTGCCATAAGGCCCGCTTCTTTAAAACGGTCCTGGTATGCCCATTGCCACTTGTATTCGAACTTTGCCTCATCCGGCGGCTCGTAGTTTGCGGTGTCGAGATAGGGAACTCCTGCCTCCAAACACGCATCCATCAAGTGCAAATCTTGGTAGGGCAGTGCGACGTTTAGCAGCAAGTCGGGCTTGTGCTTTTTAAGCAGCGCTACCGTCTCCTGCACGTTATCGGCATCGAGTTGCTCTACGACGACATCGCGCCCTTGCATCTCTTTGACCTGCGCGGCGATTGCCTCACATTTAGAAACCGTGCGCGATGCAAGAACGATTTCGGAAAAGACCTCGGGAACCTGGGCGCACTTGTGAACGACCACAGAACCGACGCCACCTGCGCCAACAATAAGGACCTTGCTCATTGCTGCGTACTTAGCATATGTCCCTTGCGTCTTGGCAAGGCAAAGCGACGCACGAGCTCGTGCAAAAGTGACTCAAGGTGGGCCGCAGCAGCCTCTTCGCCAAGGACACGGAGGGCCGCGATGGCGCTCTCGGCAGTGGACATTTGCTCAGGGCTCTTGCCTTCCCGCATGCGTGGCAAGAGGCGGGATGGCGCCGGCAAGGAGAGGCTCGGCATACCGCGAAGCTGGGGAATGCGCTGGGCCATGCGGCGAGCCTGGGACCAGCTGCCGTCGAGCAGGATTATGCGACTCGGCGGCGGCGCATTTCTTGGACTTGGTCGGGGGTACAGGAGCGCTGTCCCAGGGCCGGCCAGTACCGCAGTGTCCAGAGGCGCATTTGGGACTCCGTAGTCGAGGAGGCGAGCGCTTGCCAATGCGGCGCCCACCAGCCGCCCGGTATTCGAATTGCGCTTCCGTTCCAGAGTGTGCCGGAGGACGATGACCTCGATACCGCAGGCGACTTGGGTGATTTCATCGCAAAGGCACACCTGGGCCGGCAAGTAGCAGTGGGGGCAGCGCTGGCTGGGAGGCACGCGCCCATGGTACTGAGCGGCTACGCCATGGCCAAGCTCTCAGACGAAGTTGCGCAGCGAAGAACCTTCGCGATCATTTCTCACCCCGATGCGGGCAAGACAACTCTCACCGAGAAGCTCTTGCTCTTTGGTGGAGCAATTCAGATGGCTGGCGCTGTGGCGGCGCGTGGGCAGGCCCGGCGAGCAACCTCCGATTGGATGAAGATCGAACGCGAGCGCGGCATCTCCGTGACCTCCTCGGTCATGACGTTTGAGTACCAGGATTGGACGTTCAATCTTCTGGACACTCCTGGCCACGCCGACTTCTCAGAGGACACCTACCGCACGCTAACGGCAGTTGACTCGGCAATCATGGTTCTGGATGCGGCGAAGGGCATCGAGAATCAAACCCGCAAGCTCTTTGAAGTCTGCCGTCTTCGCGACATGCCGATCATCAGTTTTGTGAACAAACTCGACCGGGAGGGCCGCGACCCATTTGAGCTCATGGACGAGGTCGAGAAGAGCCTGGCCATTGACGTGACTCCGGCCAGTTGGCCGATTGGAATGGGACACGACTTTCTTGGCTGCTACGACATCTTTAACGACTCTTTGGTGCTCATCGACAAAACCGATCGGGCGATTCTCACTGAGGGGCGAAAGTGTCAGGGGCTAAGTGATCCTCTGATCGATGAACTCCTTCCCGCCAAGGCCGCTGCCAAGCTTCGCGAGGAGGTCGAGATGGTGCGCGAGCTGTGCCCCTCGTTTGATCGCAAGGCATTTCTCGAGGGCACCCTCACACCGATGTTCTTTGGATCGGCACTCTCTAACTTTGGTGTTCGTGAGCTTTTGCATGGCGTGGCAGACCTGGCCCCATCGCCAAGGCCGCAGCGCTCCGAGAGTCGCGAAATCGATCCGAATGAGGAGAAGGTCACGGGTTTCGTTTTTAAGATTCAGGCGAATATGGATCCCCGACACCGGGACCGAATCGCCTTTGTGCGCCTGTGCTCCGGCCACTTCAACCGGGGCATGAAACTCAAGATTCCGCGGTCTGGGAAAACACTTGCTGTGAACAATGCGGTGCTCTTCCAGGCTCGAGACCGGGAGCTTGCGCAAGAAGCGTATGCCGGAGATATTGTCGGAATTCCCAACCACGGTGCTTTGCACATTGGCGATGCGCTCACCCAGGGCGAGGAATTAACCTTCAAAGGGATTCCGAGCTTTGCCCCGGAGCACCTCCGAAAAGTTCGGCCAACGGACCCAATGCGTGCCAAACACTTGGGGAAGGCGCTGACCCAACTGGCCGAGGAAGGCGCGGCCCAGGCCTTTAAGCGCCGCATGGGTTCGGAGTGGATCATTGGTGTTGTCGGTGTGCTGCAGTTCGAAGTTATGGGCGAGCGCATCAAGCACGAGTACGACATCGAAGTTGTGTACGAGACTGCGCCGTTTGTGCAGGCTCGTTGGGTGCTGTGTGAAGACGAGCGCCTACTCAAGAAGTTCTGCGAGGCCCACAATGCCTTTATCGCCGACGATCACAGCGGTGCGCCGGTCTTCTTGGCGAGAAGCGATTGGCAGTTGGAGCACGCAGCCGACGACTTTAAGGGCGTGACATTTACCGCTACTAAGGGCGCGGCATGAGCAAGGTTGAAGACGCTCGCACGACGGACGTCGATGTCGACTACCTTGTGGTTGGGGCAGGAGTCTCAGGGCTCAGCTTCGCAAACGCGATTCGGGAGGAGGCCGCCGCCGCAGGCAAGGAAGAACCGTCGGTTCTTGTGCTTGAGGCCGACACCCAACCGGGCGGCTACTGCAAGACCATCAAGCAAGATGGCTTTGTATGGGACTACTCCGGCCACTTCTTCCACTTTCGGAATCCCGAGATCGAAGCGTGGCTTCGCGAGCGCATGCCTGAACAAGACGTTCGCACCGTTGAAAAGCACACGAGCATTCGCTTCGAGGGGCTCGACATCGACTTCCCGTTTCAAAAGAACATTCACCAACTTGCGAAGAGCGACTTTGTCGACTGCTTGCACTCGCTCTACTTTCGTGACGATTCGGGCGATGCTTCTTCGTTTAAGCAAATGCTGTATCAGCGCTTTGGGCGGGGCATCGCTGAGCGTTTTCTTATTCCGTACAACGAGAAGCTGTACGCCTGCGACCTCGATACGCTCGATTCCGATGCGATGGGCCGATTCTTTCCGCATGCAGATATCAAAGACATCATTGGCAATATGAAGCAGGCGGACAACGCCAGCTACAACGCGAGTTTTACGTATCCACAGGGTGGGGCGATTGAATTCATCAATGCGCTTCTGCGCGACTTGCCCGAGTCGATGATTTCGTACTCAGAAAAACTCGTATCCGCAGACGTGAGCGGCCGTGTCGCGACAACGAGCCGCAGACGCATTGGCTACAAACACCTCGTCTCTTCTGCGCCATTTGACAAGCTCTGCCGAATGGTAGAAGCAGAACACGACGCCTCAGTGTTCTCCGCCAATAAGGTGCTTGTATTCAATCTTGGCTTTGACAAGAAGGGCGCAAAGGATGTGCATTGGGTCTACTTCCCCGATCGCAGCTTGCCGTTCTACCGAATTGGCTTCTACGACAACATTATGGATACGCAGCGCATGTCACTGTACGTAGAAATTGGTGCCAAGAGCGGCCAGGAGTTTGACGTAGAAGCGGAACTTGCCGGTGTGCTCGCAGGGTTGCGGCGAGAAGGCTACATCACCGATCACGAACTTGTGAGCTGGCACAGTGTCGCGATGGATCCCGCGTATGTGCACATCACCAAAGGATCGATGGCAGAGCATGGGAGGCTAATGACGCATTTTGATGCCCATGGGCTCCATCCTGTTGGCCGCTACGGTGGCTGGACCTATTGCTCGATCGAGGACAACATCATCGAGACGCGAGCGCTGGCAGCTCGCTTGGCTCCGTAGCTCGGGTTCCTTCCACCTGGGCGAATCGCCCATGGTGGCAACTACCGTTCGAACTACTAGGTGCCAGTTGGGAGCCTGCCGCTGGGCTCATGCCGGAGGTGGGCATGCCGCGAGAAAGTCACGCAGAATCGCAGCGTGATCATGCTCGTGTTCGAACCCGGTAGCCTCGCGAAACGCCTTAGTATTCATGGTGACGGGAAACTTGAGGTGGGCGATGGCCCCTTGCGGGAGTCTTGGAAATCCCATGCGGCCAATCGCGAGTCGGAACATCACTTCGGGAACGGTGATTTGCTTTCGCCCCGCTTCGCGAATCACGATGCTAAGCGGTACCGGCGATGGACCAGCAACGTTGTAAACACCGCGCAGGTTGTTGTCCAAGGCAAGAACGATGGCGGTTGCCATGTCATCGTCGTGCATAAACTGAAAGAGCGGATCGAAACCCAGCACCGATGGCACGCGCTTGCCTTTGAGGTAGCTTGCCAGAGTGCCGCTGCAGGCAGGCCCAAGTGTGTAGCAAAAACGGAGGATGCAGGTTGAGAGGTTTTCGTAGCGCCATAGCGCAGAACCCGCGTACAGGTCGGCTGCGACGAGGTCACTCAGTTCGGGGAATACGTTGACGGACTGTGGCGGGTCGTCTTCGCCGTGATACAGCGGGCTGGCGGCGCTTGCGCCGTAGAACGTGTGACGCCCGATAAAGAGAACCTGCTTTACGCCGTAGGCGTTGGAGTGGTCGAAAACGGCGCGTGTTCCCTGAAGGTTAATCTGATACCGGTCTTCCGAACGCCTCGCCAAGTGGGTAACCGTCGCCATGTGGATCACCGCGTCGGGGCGTTCGCTCCGAAACACCTCCTCGGCCGAACGCTTTCGCACATCGGCTTCGTGCATCGTCACGCCCTCGGGTGCTTCGGGCCAAGGCCTGCGATCGATGCCAATAACCTTGTGTCCAAAGGCCAGCAGTTTGTGAGCGACGAGACGACCCGATGCTCCCGAAATTCCCGTTAGCAAGACGTTCATGATTGAGATGCCTCTCCGCGCCCTTTGCGAATGCGCACGCCGCGTTCGATGAGTTCTGCGATGCGATCGCGGACCTTGTCGACGTATTCTTGAATCACGCGATCCTCTTCGTTGCCGGTGCCTTCAAATACCATCGGCTCACTGTAGTAGATTTCGAGTGCTACCGGCCTTGGAAGCGGCGGCCCATAGGGCGTTATCGGCAAGTAGGGGAGGCCTAAGAGTTTTCCCGTTTTCTCGAGGTTGGCAATGGTTGGGATTGCCTCCCCTCCGCCGATAAAGGCGAAGGGCACGATCGGAGTTTTGGTGCGCAGGGCCAAACGCACAAAGCCTGTGCCAAATCGGACGAGCGTATTGCGGTCGCCGTAGAGCTTGGCCGTCCCGTGGTGGCCTTCGGGGAAGACCATCAGCAGTCGATCGTCATTTAGGAGGCGGACGGCGTGCTGTGGCAGGCCTGTGAGTTGTCCCAGCCGAGAGAGGATCATCGAGCCAAATGGCACTCGCTCAATAAACTTGTCGGCCATCGCATTCACAAGCCGGGGCGGGTCGGCTTCAAGCATCATCGACGCGCTTACAATCATTGCGTCGAGTGCGAGCCCACCACTGTGATTCCCGACCAGCATTCCACGACCGCGTTTCGGTACGTGTTCAATGCCATGCACGCTCACATCAAAGTACTTGCGATACAGCCACGCCATGACCGTTCCCGCCCGGGCCATGTCGCGTTTCGAAGCGCCATAGGCATCGACTCCATAGCGATTGAAGTCGATTTCGAGCCGTTCGACCCGATCCATGATTTCGTCGTCAACGAGCCAAGCCATGCGGGCAAAGGCTAGCAGATCGCGAGTCCCTAGCGCAGCTTGAGAAGCGTCGGTGCGGTGTCCTCAGGCGGCCACATCAAGGCCTCGAGGCTGCCATTGCGTGAGACAGCACCTGTGATGGGGGCGTCGCTGCCAATCGCGAAGACCTCGGGTGTCTTGGCGCCTTCTGTCCAGACCGCGGCGAAGCGCTCCATGGCAACCACGACCGTGTACTTGCCATCGTGAAATAGCGGGTAGAACTGCGCCTCCATTGGGGCCGGGACGCGAAATGGCGTTGTCGTGCACGTCTTGAGGGTGCAAGTTTGCACCGCCAGTTGGTCGCGGTAGGTTTCGCCATAGCTGCGACTGGTGATGGCAAATCCCGAATCGCTACAGCGCATGGTTTGCTCGTAGTTATTCGGGTCTTGCTCCAGCCGGTTCTTGATCGCAACAAGCGCATCGTTTTCATCAATGGTGTAGACATGGCCATCGAGCACCCACCATCGGCGATTCGGCGCTTGGCAAAGTTCTGGCGGCCAGTTGCGAATGGACGAACGATCGCCTTTGAACCGGAGCGTTTGGATGGCGGCACCTTCTTTGGAGAGCTCTTGGTAGTGCAGGGTCGCCGACGTTGGTGATTCTTGCCAGCTTATGTAGTTGCCCTTTGGAGAGCGCTTGAGCGATACGTAGAGTTCGCCTGCAGGCAGCGACATTGGCGTCCAGCTCACCCCATTGTCGTTCGAGGACATGAGCTTGCGCGACCACGATAAGGCCTCACTCGTTTCGATGTAGCTGCGAAAGAGGGCAACGCGTGATGTGTCTCCAATGGCGAACTTCAGCCTCACGGCCTCGTTCGTGGCGACCTTGTGAACGATAGCGCCGTCGGCCGCAGGCTCGCCAAGAGCATCGAGAGGACCGGCCATGACCAAGTCACCGGGCACAGCCTCGCGCTCGTTGATGGGAATCCCATCGTGTTCAATCCAAAGCCCCCAGCTCCCTTCGGCAGCGCGCAGCGCCAACGGAGAGAGTTGCGTGAAGGTAACCGTATTGTCGAGTGCCAGCTCAGCAACGAACGAGCCCTCATCGCTATTGGTTTGGTAGGTGATGCGGTCGTCCTTGAGAGTTACCTCGGTAACAGCGGTTGGCTCGCTCCCTGGCGTCGTCAACGTCAAAACCTCGGGGGCAGGGGAAAGACGTTTCGCTTTGGGCTTGAGGGCTGTTAATCCGGCCGCGGCGTAGAGTGCTCTATAGCCTTTGTCGACGTCTTCGATGGCCGTTGCGAGATTGACCCAAAGCGTGTGGCGGTCTTTGTTGGGTTTCTTTGCTGTTCTCCACGCATGTGCCTGTGCGAGTTTTCCCAATGGGACCCGGAGTGCGTACCAGGCATCTTCCACGGCTTGTTCTTCTGTGGTGGAGCCCTCTTCGCGAGCGAGCAATTTGAGGTCGGTTATGCAGCCGCTGAGCTCGTTTTTGACATTGGTCGAAGACAGTTCGCGCGCGGCCACGGCCTCAAGCGGGTCTGAAGAGGGGGCATCGCCCAAAAGGCACAACCGGGCTCGCTGCCAGTGACCACCCCATTCGGCAATCTCGCGCCGCGTCTCTTTGGCCTTTTGTTTGGGGGCCCAGTAAAAGAGGTAGCCCAAGCCAATCGCGAGGCCGAGAAGACAACCACCGGCCACGACGGCAATCACGCCTTTGTTCGATTGCGACACGGGCCGGTTATACACCAGCCAAAGGAACTCTAGTGAAGCTTGACCCGGATGGCGGCTGGCGAGCCAACCCACTGCGCCGAGGCTCGCACCGTACCGCTAGCGTCTTGCACAATTAGGGATTTGATTCGGCGAGCTTCCAGGCCTTCAAGGGCTGCTCGAAGCGCGTCTTTGCGAGCAGCTTCGGGAAGCTCGTACCAGCTGTCCTCGCGGATCTGCAGATTGACCTCGTCGCCGAGACTTCTTGCTTTGGCGATTGGCAGGTTGCCGAGAATTTGGCTTGTCTCAACCGACTTAAATTTCGCGCCACCCATGGTCTGATAGAAGGTGTATCCGCCGTAGGCAAGACCGAGAACTGCAACCAAGCCCAGTGCAGCTTCCAGGGCAGGCTTGCGGGTCGACTCCGCATTGTTGGGCCGGCGTGTGGCTCCGGTGCCCTCCATTGCCGCCATGGTCTCTTTGGCTTTGGCTCGGGCACCACCAGGGTTTAGTGCTCGTGTTTTTTGGCCTTTGGGGACCGGGCAGTGGGACGCCTGCGCGAGAAACTCTGTGGTGGTCTGTTTGGCGAGAGCCTTTGGAACCGCCACGGTGATTCCCAGTTCGTCTTCCCAGGTCTTAAGCAAGCTAAAGGGCGCAATCGCGTCCTCTGCGGCAAAATCCGGTTGATCCGCCAGCAGGTCCCAGACGACTTGCAGGTGGAGCGTGTTATCGCTGACAAGGTCTCGATACTGGCCGGAGAGAACTGAGCGAAGCGCATCGGTGCCAACGACATCTTTTAGCTTCGAGTTCGCAAACACGACAATGATCGACTCAAGAACGCTTTCGCGATTCGCCGTATCCCCCACACCCATTACTGATAGGGTACGGGCGCCCGCCTTCTGCGGTCAAATAAGAGTCTTGTGAACTAGCGCCATGCACCCCCTTGCACACCCCTTGTCCGATCGCCGCATCGTCCTCTGCGTTGCTGGTGGCATTGCAGCCTACAAGAGCGTCGAACTATTACGTCTCCTCACAAAAGCCGGAGCTTCCGTACAGGTTGCGATGACTCGCAGCGCTACAGAATTTGTCGGAGTACTAACGTTTCAAACGTTGAGCGGACATCGGGTTTTTACTGATCTATTCGACAATCAACAGGATGCGGAAATTGGACATATACGTGTCGCGGATGGCGCGGACCTCATTCTTGTGGCTCCTGCAACGGCAAACGTCCTAGCGCGAATTACGGCGGGAATGGCCAACGATCCGGTCACTGCGGCAGTCATTGCGAGTCGCGCACCAATACTCATCGCACCTGCCATGAACGTCAACATGTGGACGAACGCTGCCGTACAGGCGAATGTGGAGACGCTTGCTCAGCGGGGCATGTTGTTTGTCGGCCCCGAGCAAGGCTTTCTCGCCTGCAAATGGACGGGGGCTGGGCGCCTGAGCGAGCCCGCAGATATCGTCGAGGCGGCAACCCGTGTTCTATGTCCACAAGACATGCAGGGCCTAAAGGTCGTTATTTCCGCCGGAGGAACACAAGAGGCTCTCGATCCGGTGCGCTTTCTGGGAAATCGCTCAACGGGGAAAATGGGCTTGGCACTGAGCCGCGCTGCCAGTCGCCGTGGCGCAGAGGTTACCTTGGTACATGGCCCTACTAGTGCTACCCCAAACACCGGCGCAACAAATGTTGCAGTGCGCAGCGCAAAGCAAATGTGCGAGGCCGTTTGCCATGCGCAAACCGGTGCGGACCTTGTCGTAATGGCTGCTGCTGTTGCCGACTACAGGCCCACTACAGTCGAGGCGCAAAAGCTCAAGAAGGAGAGCTTTGGAGAAGCCCCAGCGCTGCCCTTGGAACGCACCGAGGATATTCTCGCAAAGCTTGGTGCGGAGCGCATTGGCACCAGGCCCTACCTCGTAGGGTTTGCTGCCGAGACCGAGGACGTAGCAAGCGCTGCGCAGGGCAAACTTACTCGCAAGCAATGCGACATGATTGTGGCCAATGACGTGGGCCAATCGGATCGAGGCTTTGGCAGCGATGACAATGCGGTTGAGCTGTTTACGGCAACGGGGCACCGCTCCTCGCTGGCGCTGGCAAGCAAGGACTCCATCGCTCATGGCATTCTCGATCAAGCGTTGCGCGAGATGGGAGGGCAATCATGAGTGCGGATGTCACTTCAGAAGAGTTCCGAGTTCTTGTCGGGCAGTTTCGCGCTTCCCTCAAGGCGATGGAGCAGCGCGGGGTCGTTTCGGTATCAGCGGAAAACAGCGATCTGCCGAGCCCCCTAACGGAAGCAGTGGCCCCGGTACCTACCGCGACTCCAACAACGCCAGCGGCAGCAGCGCCAAAGCCTATGAGCGATGCCGCAGCGTTGCCAGAGACCGAAGCAGCAGCGGCGCCAAAGCCTATGAGCGATGCCGCAGAGACCGAAGCTGCAACGGCGCCAGAGACCGAGCCTTCAACCAAGGCGACTCCGCCCACGAGCATGCCCACCACCCCAAGTACTTCACGGGCCCCGCAAGGGGGAGTCGTACAGAGTCTGGCCGAGCTCCGTGCTGACATCGGCGACTGCCAGCGATGTGAACTTGCACAGTCTCGAAAGACATTGGTGTTCGGCGCTGGCAGCGAAGTGGCATCGCTCATGTTTGTCGGCGAGGCCCCCGGTGCTGAGGAGGACCGGCTCGGGGAGCCCTTCGTCGGACCATCAGGGCAGCTGCTCGACAAGATGATTGTCGCCATGGGGTGGTCGCGCGAGACGGTGTACATCGCAAACGTGCTCAAGTGTCGGCCACCACAGAATCGCGACCCAAAGGCCGCCGAGGTCGCGGCCTGCGAAGGCTTTCTCACCCGCCAGATTCAGCGAATCTCGCCCAGTGTGATCGTGACATTGGGAAAGCCCGCCGCTCACCTGCTGCTAAAAAGCACTGCGAGTATGGGCGCTCTGCGCGGTGTTTGGCAAAGCTACGAAGGGGTCCCTGTAATGCCAACCTACCATCCTGCGTACCTATTGCGCGACCCATCCAAGAAACGTGAGACCTGGGCAGACCTTCAGCAGGTGATGGCTCGTCTGGCTTCTCTGGGAATTGAAACCCCCTAGCGATTTGGTGGCGGCTCTAAGAAAATCACCAATCCTACGGGCGTTGCTCCTGGGAGGCGCCGTCACCCTTGTGAGTGCTTGTAGTGGCGCAAGAGAAGCTGTGGACACCACCACCCTGCGTCTTGAAGTGGGGGGCGAGCCTGGAAACCTCGATGCTCGAACGCTGCTTGCTCGACAAGCCTTCGAGCAGGGCCGCCCTGGCGAGGCCCTGCGTGAACTCCTCTTTGTTCGAGAGCGGCGGAGTCTTCCAAACTCCGATGCACGGCTGTTGTCGCGCCTCTTGCTGCGCCGAGGGGAAGCGCGATTGGCTGTGGGGGATTCGGGGGCGCTGAGCGATTTGCGCGTTGCCAAGGAGCTGGGGGCTCTGGTTGATACTAAGAGTATGTCTGGGTCTTACGCTCTGTGCGCAGTCGCCGCTCTTCGCCACAGCAGTGAGTTTCGCCAGACCGAGGCGAGAGCGTGCCTGACGGCCATGGACGCCAACGCTGTGTATCGCCGCTGGGACCAACTCGACGGGCTCGCACTCGCAGAGCTTGAGGCTCTCTGGGATTGGTTTTCAGCCGCCGGGGCCAAGCGACGTGCACTCGAGGTCGCGCAGGGGTACGTCAATCAAGGGGGCCAGGACGCCAAGCGCCTGGAACGGTGGCGTACGCTCCACGAGTGGTGGTTTGGCGGCAATCGCCCTCTGTTGCCGGAGCAAGCAGCCGCAATGGCAGGGCCGTCTCGAACTCCGTTGGAACGCTTTGCCGAAGAGCTGACTCAGCAGTTTTCTGAGCGGTCGGCGCGTCCCGAAACACTCGCAAAGGATTGGGGGGTAACGGAGTGGCAAGGCGATCTGACTGACATCATTCGCGGGTATCAAGACGATCCGGCTCTCGCCGATCGGCGCGCTCGTCGCTTTGTCGACGCGAGTGTCTACAGTGCGAGCAAGGCGGCCTTCGCATCAGAACTCTTCCATCGGCTTGGGGACCCCGGACGTGCACGAGATTGGGCGCAAGAGCTCGCCGTCGCAGCGCCGGGGCTTCCTGCAGCGGTTGAGGCGGCGGGACATGCCCACGCCGTATCAGGGCAACCGGAGCGGGCTGGCGTCTTTTACACAGCAGCCGCAGCAGCTTCAGGGGATGGTGGAGCTACCTGGGCACGAGCAGCGCGGGCATATCGAATGGGTGGGCAACCACTGGCAGCAGTCGCCGCTGGTCGACGCGCCCTCGGGCTGACCGCCAAAGGTTGGGACATGCTCCTATTATTCGAACTGCAAATCTCCCAGGCCTCCCTGGGCCGGCAAGACCAGGCCGCCAAGACACGGGAAGCGATGTGGAACCGATTCCCCGACGCTGAGCGCAGTGCCGCGAGAACTCTTGTCAAAGGTCTCTCAAACGCGACAGGGCCCGGCAGGTTTTCGTCCTTGCTCGGGCCCATTCGAAGCCAACTTGGTTTCGCCGAGTCGGCTACTGCCAGATAACTTTCTTCTTGGTCGCGTACCACTCGTCTAGGTTGGGATCGAAGAGTTCCTCAATCTTGGCTCGCTTGATCTTTTGTGTGGGAGTTAGCAGATTGTCCTCGATGGTCCATGGCTGCTTGGCGATCGCAAAGAACTGCAATTGTTCAAAGTTCTCAACCTTCGAATTTACCGTCGAGAGTAGCTCTGTGAGCTGCTCTTCCACCGATGAGCGAAACTCGTTGTCGCCATGCTTGCTGTAGAGTTCTTCTGAGAGCATTACGATGCCGTAGGCTTTGGGATAGCCCGACCCAGATACGCAGCTGAGTTCGATCAGAGGATGGGTGTTGATGATGTTCTCAATGGGAGCTGGAGCGATGTACTTGCCTTTGGAAGTCTTGAAGAGTTCCTTGGTGCGGCCGGTAATCTTGAGCCTTCCCATCGAATCAAGCTCGCCGCGGTCACCGGTCTTCAAGTAGCCATCCTCGGTAAAGCTCTCGGCCGACTCCTCGGGCATCTTGTAGTAGCCGAGCATGTTGCCGGGGCTGTTAACGAGAATTTCGCCGCCCTCAGCAATCTTGCACTCAACTCCTGGGTAGGTTTCGCCAACGTAGCCAACGCGTACACGCCCAGGCATTGTGAGGTGAGAGCATGAGAAGTTTTCCGACATGCCGTAGCCCTCGAGGATTTCCAAGCCAAGATCGCGGTACCACTGCAAGAGTTCGCCTGCGATGGGTGCCGAGCCGCTACCGGCGATTCGCACATGTTGCAGTCCAAGCGCCGTGAGGATCTTTTTGCGAACAATGCCACCGAGAATCGGAATGCGAAGCATTCGGGATAGCTTCTTCTGCGGCATCTTCTTGAGAATGCCCGACTGGAATTTTAGCCAGAGGCGGGGCACAGAAAGGAAGAGCGTTGGACGAGCGCGCTGCATGTCTTCGACAAAGGTTTGCAGCGAGTCGGCAAAGAAGATTTGGAACCCCGAAATGAGTCCGCAGGTTTCGACGAACCAGCGCTCTAGAGCATGGGCGAGTGGCAGGTAGGAGAGGATTCGATCGTCTCTCGTAAAGTCAAAGGCCTCGACCAAGAGTTGGCCAGCGGCTGAGATGCTCCCAAAGGTGTGCATGACGCCCTTTGGACGGCCCGTGGAGCCCGAGGTGTACATGATGAGTGCCATGTCGTCGGAGGGCCGGGTAGGGCTGCCTTCAAGAGGCTCGTACTCCGCAATCAGGTCGTTCCAAGTGGTGTAGTCGTTCTCTGGCGCCAATGGAAACGAGACCAGGGGCATGTCTTCCGGCACGCCCTTCTTCATCTCATCCCAGGTGTCGAGCTTGCCGACAAAGAGCATCTTTGTTTCGCTGTGCTCAAGAATGTATCCGACCGTCTCGGCGTTGAGCGTTGGGTAGAGCGCGACCGAAACGTGGCCCGCCATCCAAATCGCTAGATCGGTCATCAAGAAGTGAGCGCAGTTCTTAGAAATGAGCCCGATGTGACTCTTGGGCGGCAGGTTCTGCGCTTTGAGGTAGGCGGCAATCCGCCGGGTCTCATCCATGAAGCGAGCCCATGTATAGGTATCGAGGCGACCGCCACCAACGGGCTGAGTTAGGTACAGCTCGTCCGAACGGTTCGTTTCCTTGTCGTAGGCTTGCTGGAGGATGAGTTTTTCGTCGGCGATTTCTATGCTCATGGATTGGCTCCATGGCAACGATACCTAGCTTGGGCGATGCTGGCCAGCGACCAGGGCCCCGTGCGAGGGGCAATATGGTAGACCACGCGAGCCGTGCCTACGCTCTGCACATTTCGCCGTCGACAAAGCGCCCCTCTCGCCGCGCTCCTCTGTCTCTTTGTGGGGCTGGGTTGCTCTTGGCGCGATGACCTCGACGGGGAGCGACGGGTGCCCGAAGGCGCCACGACTGCTGAGCCGAGCCACGCAGCACCCGAGGTTGTTCGTGATTCCAAGGAACTGGCAATCGATTTATTTGCGTCTCGGCCGCTTATCACGGCCCATCGTCGCGGGGCACTGGTCATCGAGGCCGCCAGCCCGGACTTTGTGAAGTACATCGATGGTGGTGTTCGAGGAGACTGGCGCCGCGGTGTCACGATCCCGTCAGCCACTGGGGAAGAGGTCGCGTCGGCAGTCCGCGGCCTCGCAGCCGAGGTGTACTTTCCGATTGATGATGATCCCGGTGGAATTGAACGCACGGGCGACATCCTCTCGATTCGATTTCGCGCCAAGTCGGCCGTTAAGAATCAGCTTGTCAGCGTCTTTCTCAACGAGCGCAAGCTGACCGATTTGCGAATGCCGACGACCGAGTGGCAAACCTATGCAGTCAAGGCCAGCGCAGCATCGTGGGTGCACGGCGAAAACAAACTGCGCTTCTACTTTCGTACCGCCGGGCAAATCGCTGGAGAGCCAAGTGCCGCTGCGTTCTCTCGCTTCGTCATTGGGTCGAGCATCGCCGACGAGCTGGCATTCACCACCGGGTTGGGGGCTTCGAGCACGGGGCCCGTCAAGGGGCTGGCGGTCAATGCTGAGTCCAGGCTTAGCTACTACCTGCAATTGCCCGATGCAGACAGTAGCCTGGTATTCGAGGTCGCGACGAAGACGCAAGCGGAAGTGCGAATTCGCAAGAGCGGGGAGGGCGCAAGTCGGGTGCTCTGGACTGGGAGTGCACAGCCCGCCGAGGTGGAACTAAGAAATCTTCGGGGGGGACTTGTGCGTCTCGATCTCATCTCGGATGGACCCGCCGTTTGGATGAAGCCGAGAATCGTTGTTGATGCGCAAGCGACAACCTCAAGAGATGAGGCCATCGCACGGGCCGACCGAATCATCTTCTGGAGCGTTTCGTCCTTGCGCAGCGATCGTCTGCGGAGCCCGTCCGGGCGTGGGTTTCAACGCTTCCTCGACGGAGCTCTTGTCGTTCCTCGGATGCAGGCAACCGTTCCTTCTGCCGGAGGATCTGCGGCAAGCGTCATGCTTGGACGCTTCCAGACCCGTGGCCGCGTCGAGCCATCGCAAACCACACTCGCAGAACGGCTTCAAGAGCATGGCTTTGCGACCGCACTCATTAGCGGCAATGGATTTGTGAGCGACGCAGCGGGTTTGGCGCAAGGCTATGGGCACTACGACAACCCCATGCGACGGCAGCATCACTTCGGGGCCAAGACCCTCTGGCGACAGGCGAAGAAGTTTCTCTTGGCTCACAAAGACGATCGGGTCTTTGTGCATCTGGCGACCGTTGAGGGGCATGTACCGTACCGGCCGAGTAGCGAGTCCCTTGAGCGGCATTGGCAACTGCCGCCGCCTTTTGCGCCCGCTAAAACCCTTGACCTAGCGGCTCAGCTTGAGTCGGGACGCAAGGTCGCAACGGAAACCGAAAAGTCCTACGTTCGCGCGCTCTACGACGCCTCAATTCGCGACGCGAGCTCGGCGTTTGCCACCATGCTCGAAGAGCTAACGGACCTGCACCTGCCCGGCAATACCGCCATCATCCTCGTGGGAGAACACGGTGAGGAACTCTGGGAGCGCGGTCGCTTTGGACACGGAGGATCCCTATTCCAGGAGTCATTGGTGACGCCATTGGCAATCTCCGGTCTCGGAGTGGAAGCGCTCGTCGCGCCTTCGCACGTGACGAGCCTGGATGTGGCTCCGACGGTCTTGGATTTGGCTGGACTGCCAATCGACATGGACATGCAAGGCCAAAGCGTGCTGCGAACGTCGCAACGTCGCACATCGAGACCGCTTTTTTCGGGGCTCTCGGATGGATCGCGCGCTGTGCGGCTCGGTCGCTACAAGCTCGTGAATGCGTCCCGTGGGGCGCCCATGCTCTACGATCTACAGAGAGACACTGGAGAGCAGCAGGATCTGGCTGGCAACCGGCCAATTGCGGTGCGTGCGCTCAGAATTACTCTGTCGGCATTTGTTGCGTTTGAAGAAGAGTGGTCAACCGCACGTTGGGGCCAGCCATCCGCCCCGGTCGAGGCGTTTGCTCGGGATCTAGGATTCTAGGCTTCCAAGGGAATCTCTTCGCAAATTGCTGCGCCACCGCTTTGCACCCCGTCTCAGACCGCTTAGGCTAGCTCCAACTTGGAACACCCATGTCTCGTTCCAAGAGCATTGCTAAGGAATACGATCATGAAAGTCGGAACAGCGCTTGTCACATTTACTCTCTCTCTCGCATTGGTTTTCGCTGGCTGTACTAGCAGCACGGTAATCCGCTCAAATGTTCCCGGCGCTCGGGTTTTCTTGAATGGCGAGTACGTAGGCAATACGCCCTACACAATGTCCGACACCAAAATTGTTGGATCGACCACGCAGGTCCGCATCGAAGCTCCAGGCTACGCTCCAGCCGTTGCTAGCATCTCTCGTTCAGAAGAATTCTCAGTCGGTGCCTGTATTGGCGGTGTCTTTTTCCTCGTGCCATTCCTTTGGATCATGGACTACAAGGCGGACCACTTCTATCAGATGGCCCCAGCCGGCGCACAGCAACCCGGTTACGCACCAGCGGGCTACCCAGCTCCAGCTCCTGCACCCGGTGGCTACCCAGCTCCGGCTCCAGCACCGGCTCCGTACCCAGCTCCAGCTCCGGCTCCGGCCCCAACGCCATACTCAGCTTCGAAGTAATTCGTGCCTGTGAAGCTCTTGCTTGTGGGGGCGATCGTGCTCACAGGCTGCACTTCTCAGCACATTCAACGTGCACCCGCCAGCCCGCTCGAAGTTCACTATCGTTCGTGGACCCGCGGGCACGGGCAGCACACGCATGAGCCCATTGCGGTTTCAACGTCGGTTTACCGCAACCTTTTGGCTAAGAGTTTGTACTCGCAGTGTCGAATGGTGCCGCACGATTCCGCGTTTTACGACATGCTTGTCAAGCGCTGTGGTGGCCTGCGAGCGGTGTTTCGCAGTGCAGCCAGACTGCTACTGGAGCGCTCGGCCAACTCGGATTTTCTAACACCGGTTCGTATCGGGGGAAGCCTGCGCTGGTTGGACCCGATTGAGGATTCGCCATGCGAGTAGTTCTCATTCCCTTCTTGGTGGCAATGTCGTTTGGAAGCGTTGCTGTGGCCGACGACGAGGTTTCGCCGGCTGCGCTGCCTGCACCTCCAGTGCTCGCAGATAATCCCGCGGTTGCGCCTGAAGCGTTCTGCGAGCCGGCGTTGGCAAAAGGCCAAGCGCTGATGCGCGGCCGCCATCACGTTGATGCCCATCTACTGGCCCAGACCATGGGAGTTCTCTGCGCACGAGATGCCGACGTTTGGGGCATTCTCGATGCAGTGGCGCTCACACACCTCGAGGAGCACGAGCGCGCCTACGCCTTGCTGGAGTCCATCTCTCTTACCCCCGGGCCCCATCTCAAGCGGGCGAGGCTGCTGGCTTCCTGGGTGATGGTTAAGGGCAACCTGGGACATCCGGCAGACCTGGGAGTTGGCGATGGCTCGAGACTGGCTGTCTTTGAGCGGATCCACAGTGGCCGCTCACCCGGAGCGCGAGCTGCTGAGCTTTCCGCGACGCTGCGTCAAGCGGTGACAAGCGGGTACAAGCGCATGGAGGCCACCGATACCAAGAGCCCTTGGGTGGCGGGGGTTCTAAGTACCCTCGTCCCTGGAATGGGGCAGGCCTACGCGGGCTCGTGGCAAGGAGCCGGAGTCTCACTCCTGCTCAACGGGCTCTTCATCTCTGCAACCGTGGAACTTGCTCGCAACGATTTGTACTTGGCATCGGCGACCACGGGGGTTGCTGGTTCGATCTTCTACGTAGGAAATATTCTGAACGCCGTCGATCTGGCAAAGCGGTACAACGAAGGCGCAACCCAAGGACAGCGCAGCGAACTAGAGAGTTTGCTGATTCCCGAAGCGCAGTACTAGCAAAGGCGAGGGCACCACGCTCCTCGCCTTGCTATGCCGCCAGCCGCAGAACGTCGCTACGCGGCGACGTTGTGCATGTGCACGTCTTGCTGTGGGAATGGAATCGAGATGCCTTCTTTGTCAAAGCGAAGCTTGACGGCCTCGGTGAGGTCCCACTTCACATTCCAGTAGTCGGCGCTGTTGACCCAAGGGCGAACAACAAAGTTGACGCTGGAATCGGCGAGTTCACCGACGGCAACCGTGGGCGCAGGATCCTTGAGAATGCGGTCATCAGCAGCGATTAGCTCGTCGAGGATGTTTTTGGCTTTCTTGATGTCGTCGCCGTAACCGATGCCAAAGACCATGTCGATGCGGCGGGTTGGCATGGCGCTCAGGTTCTCGATCGATCCACCGGCAATCTGGCCGTTGGGAATGATGATCTTGCGGTTGTCTGGCGTGAGGAGCACGGTGTTGAAGACCTCGATGCCTTCGACCTTGCCAATGTGTCCACCAGCATTGATGACATCACCAATCTTGTAGGGGCGAAAGAGGATGATCAGAACGCCGGCAGCAAAGTTGCCCAACGTGCCCTGAAGGGAAAGGCCGATGGCGAGGCCTGCGGCACCGAGAATCGCCACAGCAGCTGTGGTTTGCACGCCCAATCGCTCGAGGGCTGCGATGATGACAACAGCGAGGAGAAGCCCGTGAAGGACGCTGGAGAGAAAGCGTCGCAAGGAATCATCGAGGCGGCCCTCGGTCATCTTGTTGACGGCGTTAACGATCGCTTTGGCGACCGTCTTGCCGATGTAGAAGACGAGAAAGGCGATGATCAGGCGAATCCCGAAGGGGACAAGATAGACGTTTGCAAGGTACTCCAGGTACGCGAGGCTGAATTCAAATTTCATGGCCGACGCTTTACCACGGTATCTTCGCGCGGTGTGGAATGGCCGCTATAGGCGATTTTGGATACAGCGATCCGCCAGTGCCGGCCAGCGCCTTGCGAACTCTTCTAGAAATTCCACAGCGTCGCGGAAATGGCCGAGACCAAAGTGCGCTCGCCCCAGGTAGTAGGAGACCGAGGGGCGGGACGTTTGGTAGTCGGGAACGTCTGCAAGCGGCGTGAGTAGCTTCCTCGCTTCGTCCAAATCGAGCGCTTTGTAGGCCAGGTAGCCCATCAGCAAGCTCACGTCCATACCGCCTTGCGAGTCTGCACGGGTTGGAAGCCGGCGCAGCGCTTGCCAACCCGCCGACCAGCGACCCTTGGCAAAGAGTTGATAGCCTTCGCTTAAACGTTCGGCGGCGAGTTCTCCATTGCGTTGGAAGAGTTCTGGTGCAGGCTTTGGAAGGGTGGAGCCACCTTCCGTAATGGCGAACTCAGGGTCCAGGTAGTCCGCTGGTTGGGCGAGCCCAAGAACACGGCGCAGATGCTCGCTATCGGCGCCAAGGGTATCGGCCTTGTCGAGCCAGTGCGCCGCGCGCCGCAAGCGCCCATAGGTCATCAGAGACCTGGCTACGCGGAGTTCGGCGGCGCCTGGCGTGGTGCCATCATCAATCCCCTCAAGAACCGGTTCCAGATACCCATAGGGCCATCGATCTCCGCGAACCATGCGAGCGAAGTGCCCCGTGTTGGCCGAAGCCAGCAGATCGTGAGGGGCGGCGTATTCCAATTTGGCATTGTCGTCAGTGTTGATGGACGCTCCCGCCGTGAACGAAGCGACCTCTGCGGGGCCCAAGAGCAAACTGGCAACGAGATCCTCGGCGACTTGGATTTCTCCGCGCTTCAGTTCTGCCAGCAAGATATCCGACCCGCGCATCGCATCGCGCAGCTTCTGGAGGTTCATGGTGAGGGGACGATCACTGCCCAACAAGATGGTGTCGGTGGTCTCGTCGCCTGGCGTGAAGGCATAGACGTATTTGAATGACTCAGAAAATGTCCGATAGATCATTTTCACGTTTCGCGGGCCCAACTCGTAGAGCTGTGCCCACTGGCAGAAGACGCCGTCGGGCTTTAGGTGCTTCTTGGCGAGTTGATAGAACTCTCGGGTGAAGAGGGTTGCAACGCCAGCAATCCAAGGGTTGGAAGGCTCCGAAACAATCACATCATAGGTCTTTCCACCGGCCAGCAGAACATTGCGACCATCGCCGAGAAGCCGATTGACCTTGGCATTCTTGCCGGGCTCGTTGTTGAAAGAGCCAAAGAATTTGTCTGCCGCTTCGTACACGGCGGGTTCCAATTCGACCACATCAACGCGCGAGACCATGGGTGCGATGGCGATGGAACCCACGGTGACTCCAGAGCCATAGCCAACGAGGAAAACGTCTTGGTCTTCGCCGCCGTGAAAGAGCACAGGCATGAGCCCGACGAGGATTTGTGTCGGCATGTCGTGACGATTGGATGCCTCTACCTTGCCGTTGTTTCGAAGCACCCAGCCGCCCGCCAGTTTTTCGACGGAGACAGTCGTTGAGATTCCATCGCGGTAGTAGACAATGTCGCGTTGAAAGAGGCCGCCGTCCCGAATGTAGCGGCTGGCTTGATGCGTGCGAAAGAGGCCCGCTGTGAAGTCGCTGCGGTTCCAGCCGGGCGAGAGGACAACGAGTACGGCGAGAATGGCGGCGATGATGGGAAGCCGGGCGCGACGTTCATCGAGGAGGGCAGCCCATATCCCCATGCCAAGCATGGCCAAGGCGGCGAGCCTCGCACCCAATTCAAGGCCTGGACCGGGGAGAATGAGGAAACCGCCAGCAACACTTCCGATGATAGCGCCGAGTGTGTTGGACGCATACGCGCGCCCGACGTCGGTGCCAACATCATCGACGGTACCCACGTAGGCCCGAATGGCAACGGGCATTACGGCGCCCATGGCCAGTGCGGTTGGCACAATGATAAGCGCGCTGAGAAAGACGTGTGCACTCAACACCGTATCAACGCTCAAGGTCGTGCCTTCGACTAGAGCTAAGAACATCTCTGGGAGCTCGTCGGCCAAGAACTGAAAGAGAAGAATGCCAGCCCCGGCAAAGAGGAAGAGACCGGCCAATACGCGGAGCGGCCTTTCTGTACGTCCCCAGAGCCTGGCGGCGATTGCTGACCCTGCCGAGATCCCAATGAGAAAGGTGCAGAGGACGATTGTGAAGGAGTACACCGACGAGCCGTTTACGATGGCCAGTGTCCTGCTCCAGAGCACTTCGAGGCACATCGCGATTCCGCCACTTAGGGCATAGAGCCACAGAACCGCTCGTCGGCCACTCGTAGCGGTGGTGGCGGGGGTATCGTCTGCCTGTGCTTCCGTGGCTTCGGGGGCAGGGGAGATTGGGCGCAATGCGGCCACAGCCATTGCCATCACGCCAACTAGAATAGCGGCGCCAGCGGCAACTTGGTTGCTAAGAGAAACTCCGAATAGCGGGATGAACCAGAAGCCGGCTGCAGCGGCGCCGCAAAGTGCACCGAGGGTATTGCTGGCATAGAGGAATCCGAGCCGTCTACCGAGTGCATCCAGGTCATCGCGCCCTGAGGTAATCCGTCGGGTCAGCAGGGGCAGGGTGGCGCCCATTGCGGTCGTTGGGATGATGAGCACGGTTGCCGTGAGAAAGAAGCGCGCGCAGGCCAATAGCCATGGAGTGCCACCAAGCTGTTGCCAGAGCCAGGCATTGGCCACGGCGTAGTGGTCGATAAGCGGGAGGATTATGAGTGCGGTGACACCGACCAGCACCTCTGCTGCGCCGTAGTAGAAGAAGGGATTGTTTGTCGGCGGTCGAGCCTCCGACCTCACAAGGCGATCTGCCCAGCGGCCGCCCAGCCACGATCCAATTGCGAGTCCGGCCATAAATGTCGCCAGGACTGTGGCGATCGCCAAAGATGAGGCGCCAAAGACACCAATCAGTCGGCGCACCCAAACCACCTGTAAAATCAGGCTTGTGGCTCCGGAAAGCGTGAAGAATATCACCAAGAGGGCCGGCATTTAGCGGCACTGTAGGCCAGGTCTGGCGAGCGGGGCAATGCATGTGAGAAAACCGCTGTTCACCAGGCAACGGCACAGGCCCATTCTGGGTCTCATTGCCAGGTAGCCCGCGTATGTCTCTCCGAATCTCCGAAGCACACTCCTCCCTAAAGGCGTTGGCCATTGTCGGCCCCAAATCCCGGTCTGGCACGGCCCCCATCGAGACCGATGATGCAGAGCTTGTCGAAGCCTGCCGGCGCGGCGAAAGCAAGGCGATGGAGCTGCTCTACCATCGCTACAAGCGACGAGTCTTTGGCCTGGTTACGAGAATCGTCGGGCCATCCGACTCCGAGGAGGTTGTTCAAGAGACCTTCGTTCGGATCTTCCGGGGGCTTGCCAAGTTTCGCGGCGACAGCCAGCTTTCCACCTGGATTTATCGCTTGGCCGTAAACTGCTCGCTCAGTCACGTGAGCAAACGCAAACGGCGCCCAGAGTGCGAGGAACTCTCTGAGCATGAGCCGGCGGAAGCTCCTCCCTCGCGAGATCCGGCACTCAGCAAGCGCTTGCAGGAGGCGCTACTTACGCTGCCTGCCGGCTATCGAGCTGTGCTTGTGCTGCACGATATCGAAGGGCAGAGCCACGAGCAGTGCGCCAAGATTTTGGGCTGCCGCATTGGCACGTCTAAGTCGCAACTCCACAAAGCGCGAATGCGAATGCGCGAGATTCTGGGCTCCTCTCTGCGGGCCGAGGAGTAAACCGAATTGCACTGCAAAGAAGCACAACGCAAATCGAGTGCGTATCTCGATGGCGAACTCGGCGACGAGCAAAGCTCCGCTGTGCGCGGACATCTGCGCCAATGCCAAACGTGTGAGCACCTCTTTGAAGAGGAATCTGCGTTTATAGAACTGGCGTCGAGTCTCGAACCGCTCGAGCCAACCGACCACGTTTGGGAACAGATATCTAAGAGAATTGCTGAAGAAGAGATTGCCGACAGCGATCGACCCTCCTGGAGGCGCTGGCTTACGGATCGTCGCCTCTTGCTTGGCGGTTTTGGGGTCGCGGTATGTGCTACGGCCGCTGTGGCCCTAGTTGTTAGCGGCGATGCAACTTCCTCTCAGACTCTCGCTAGTGGCACCGGGGAAGACGCAGGCTCGCTGACTGCGTCTGCGTCTGTGGACCCCCAAACTGTCGCTCAGGAGACAACACAGGCACTATCCGACGCCGATCGTAACTACCAAGAGACGATTGCAGAGCTGCGGGAAATGCTTGAAGAAGACCGTGCCTCGTGGAGTGCAGAGGTCGCCCTTGCTGTTGATGCAAAGCTCGCGCACTTTAGGCGGTCGGCGACCCGCGAGCGGTTTGCCGTTGGAGACGCCACGCTTCTCGTTGCTTCCAGGGACCCGATCTACGCAACCTATCGCGAGGAGATTTCGTTCTTGCAGTCTGCGTTAGCGGGCGAGCTACCTCGTGTAGGGGGCATGCAATGAGGAGACAAATACGGGCAGCCGCTCTCGCTGCGCCTCTTCTACTCTCTCCTGTCTTCTTCGTTGCCGCCAATCAGGCCCACGCAGATGCTCCTGCGAAGGGAGTCTTTGAGCAAGACGCTGTCGACGTGGATGCTCCCGAGGGCGTTGAGATTGTCTCTGTGAAGGTTGATAACCGTTTGGGCGACGTCTCGGTACGAGGGCATGACAAGCCCGGTATCGCGATTCAGAGCTTTAAGCGTGCGCTCGACCGGGCGACGTTGGACCGATTGGTTGTTTCTCTCGTGCCTGATGCCAAAGGTGGAGTGAGCATAAGAACAACTCTTAAGGCTGGGCCCGAGTCGCGTCCCATCGCCGCGGGGACGATTGCCATTGATCTGGTCGTCTTGGTTCCGCACTCGGCGATGGTTGAGGCCGAGCTTTGGAAGGGCAACCTTCGCTTGAGCGGTGTCGACAATGGCGCCAAGCTTGTGGTGGACCGAGGCCGTATCGATGTAAAACAGGTCTCAGGGGTGGTTGTGAGCGATTTGCGCAAGGGCGAACAAGAGTTCGCCGAAGTGTTTGGTGAGCTTGAGGCCAGCGGGATCGAGGGCGCTCTAACGCTCAATGCAATTCGCGGCAAGCGTTTGCAGGCCAATTTAGTTCGCGGTGCGATTCACGGTGAAGGCCTTAAGGTCGATGCAATGGCCGTTCAGTCGGTGTTTGGGGATATCGAGCTTGTCATTGAGCCGACGTTCAACGGCCAGTACCGAGTGGCCAGCCGCAAAGGGAATGTGGAAGTGCGCTTTCACGGCGCGACGCCGGTGGCCTTAAAAGTCTATGCAGCCAAAGCGATGCTGAGCCCAGAGCTTGCCGCCGTGCGGGATGCTGACAGCGCCTCTTGGCGCGGCCGCTTTGGGTCCATGGCCAAGCCCGACGCCAAGATTCGCCCCGCCCAACTTGAGATTCGTGCCGACGGCGGGCAAGTGTTGGTGAAACACTTCTAGAATGCCGGCTGCGTCGCCAGAACCTAGCTTGGGCTAGGGAAGCGGCGCATTGTGAAAGAGCGTTGGCTCGATGCCTTCGCCCAGTTGGAAGAACCCGCCACTCGCATCCAATGCAATGGCGTCGTGCTTGCCGCTCGCACCGGATGCTCGACAACCGCGGTAGGCCAGGGCCTCGAACGCCGGGCCATCCGGGTGTCGCTCAAAGAGCAGCGGCACACCGTCGCGTCGCAAGAGCGCAATCTGCAGACCGTCGGCTCGGATGTCAGCACCAACGATGCTTTGGGCTAGGTCCGAATTGTCTTCCTCGCTAAAGACCTCTTTGAGAGCAATCTTCTCTTCGGTGTCAAAGGGCGCCTTGGCTCGGTAGACATGCGTCGCCGTGTTTCGCCGACGCTTTCGGCTAATGATGTAGAGGTCGCCGGTAATGGGGTCGATGAAGAGCGACTCCGCGTCTTCTGCATCGTCGCCGGGGTATTCAAAGCGAAGGGTGTCAATACGAGAAGGAGCGTCGCCAGGCCTGGGTTCGACGAAACGGTAGACCTGGACGTTGCCGCGTTCTGCGTCATTATCGCCAATATCCGCGATGTAGAGGTAGCTGAGCCCAAATTCAGGCCCAGGTCCAACCGCGATGTCTTCCCAATCCTCGTTCACAATCCGGGGGAGAACGGTGTCGGCAATATGCTCGCCATCGGTTGTCAGTGACGTAAGAACATTTCTGCTATCGCCCTTGCCCGAGTCGTTGATGGCCCACAAGACGTTTGGGGTTCTGCCCGAGATTGCGAGGCCTGAGACTTCTTCGACAATCGGAGAAATCACGTCGTTGCGGGCTTCTGGGTTGCCAAAGTCGGCACAGCTCGCGCGCTCCGCAACAAATGAGATGTTGGCGTTGCGACCTTCGGGAATTAGGTAGTAGCCGCGACCATCAGCGGTAAACGCCAGTGCTTCTTGCTGTCCTGGAGCGCTTGGACTCTGGCATGCGGGCCGACGCAGGACATCTGCGATGCTCTCGCCAGGTTCACGCTCCCAAGTTCGCGTCGCCTCGTCTTTGAAGAGAATTCCGACTTTGCTGCCGTCAGCGGAGATGTCGGCTGCCACAGCGGAGCCCTTTAGCCAGGACGCATCTTCATCGCGGAGCACTTCGTCGAGGATATTGATGCCGACCGGGTCAAGATTAGGGCGACTCTGATACACGCGCGTGTGGCGCTCATCGGGGCCATGCTTTGTGACGATGATGATGTCGCCAGTCCGTGGGTCGACCATGATGGCTTCCGCGTCGTGTGGGTCATCGTCGTCGTATTCGAATCGGAACACCTCGATGTCCTCCGGGGCAATCTCTTGGCCGGCATCGAGGCTTGGTTCGGGAAGGCGAATAACCTGAACCTCTTTGCGATCGTTCGGGTTGTCACCCGTGTCTGCGAGATAGAGGTAGTCGAGGCTTGGGTCGGGGCCGGGCCCCATGGAGATGTCTTCCACATCGGTAAGGTCGAGACCACCAACCTTGAACTCACGAAAGCCACTGCCATCGCGGGCCATCGCGAAGAGTTCGAGGTTCTTGCCGTCTCCATCGTTGTGGGCCCAGAGCAGGCCGGGCTGCTGGCGACTCATTGCCAGGCCTGAGATTTCGGTAGCGTCTTTGTCTCGCACCTCTCCAGTGATCACCGAGTCGCCATGCCGCATGCAGGACGCAGCATTTGCGAAGCCATCGGCCTTGCCTTCGTTACCCGTGTAGGCTGGATCGGTGGCTACACACCCAGCCACCAGCAGTGGAACTAGCCAGCCATACCCTTTGAAACTAGGGCAATTGAGAGATTTTCGTGCAATGGACACTTAGAATGCGTTGAATTGCAGAAACGAAGCCAGTTTTGCGAGAGATGCTGGAGGCATCGCCGGATCTCAGACAGGGATCCCCGCGCCGATCCCAGGTGCGTGAAGTTGACCCCCATCCGCGTGTACTGCTAAATGGCGAGGACTCAAATGTTTCGCTGCGTTGCACGGTGTCTTGCCATGCAATTTAGGAAATAGAATCCACGAGGAGGAACCATGAGCTGGTTCGGGAAATACATAAAATCGTCTATTGGCGCCAAGCACCTGATGGCCATTTCGGGCGTCATGCTTATCGGCTTTGTTCTGGCGCACATGCTGGGCAACTTGCAAATCTTCAAAGGGCAGGCGGCTATCAACGCCTACGCTGTCCAACTCAAGAGTCTCGGCGGCTTGTTGTGGGTGATGCGCGGTGGCCTGATTTTGGCCGTCGCAGTGCACATCTTTAGCGCAATCCGCTTGTCGATGATGAACAGCGCCGCTCGCCCGGTGAAGTACAAGAAGGTCAAGAGCGACAAGAGTTCCTTTGCATCGCGCACGATGCTTTGGGGCGGCATTATCGTTGTGCTCTTCCTGGTCTTTCACCTTATGCAGCTCACCCTTGGTGGTGGACCGCTCACCGATAACTTCAATTTGGTCGACGAGTTTGGACGCCACGATGTCTACAACATGACCGTCCTTGGCTTTGAGAACGTTGCTGTATCGGCGAGCTACATCGTTGCGATGCTCGCGCTCTGCTTCCACCTGAGCCATGGCGTGACGAGCTTGTTTCAAAGCTTGGGACTCAACCATCCCAAGTACAACGGCATGATTAAGATGGCAGGCCCAAGTATTGCCACGCTAATCCTCATTGGTAACTGCTCCATGCCAATCGCGGTACTCGCGGGATGGGTGAAGGCAACAGTATGATCCTCGACGCAAAGATTCCCGAAGGCCCCATTGCTGACAAATGGGAGAACGCCAAATTTGGCTACAAGCTGGTGAACCCAGCCAACAAGCGCAAGTTCGACATCATTGTTGTCGGCTCTGGGCTTGCTGGTGGTTCCGCTGCGGCAACGCTGGCAGAGCTTGGCTACAACGTCGCTTGCTTCTGCTACCAAGATAGCCCACGTCGCGCGCACTCCATTGCTGCGCAGGGTGGCATCAACGCTGCAAAGAACTACCAAGGCGATGGCGATAGCGTTTACCGCTTGTTTTACGACACGGTGAAAGGCGGCGATTACCGCTCGCGCGAAGCCAACGTCTACCGGCTCTCACAAGTGAGTCGCAACATCATCGATCAAGCCACTGCGATGGGCGTTCCCTTCGCACGCGAGTACGGCGGAACTCTTGCCAACCGTTCGTTCGGTGGCGCTCAGGTTTCCCGTACCTTCTACGCTCGTGGACAAACCGGCCAGCAGCTTCTGCTCGGTGTGTACTCAGGTCTTTCTCGGCAAATCAAAGCTGGCAAAGTAACCATGTTTACCCGCCACGAGATGATGGAGATGGTGACCCAAGATGGTCGCGCTGTCGGCATCGTGACTCGTGACATGGTGAGTGGCAAAATCGAGAGTCACTCTGGTCACTCGGTGCTTATGGCCACCGGCGGCTACGGCAACACCTTCTACCTCTCGACAAATGCGATGGGCTGCAACGTTACCGCTGCCTACCGCGCGTACAAAAAGGGCGCAGGCTTTGCGAACCCTTGTTACACGCAGATCCATCCCACCTGCATTCCTGTGAGTGGCGACTACCAAAGCAAGCTCACTCTTATGAGTGAATCACTGCGCAACGATGGTCGTATCTGGGTTCCTAAGAACAAAGAGGACTGCAAGAAGAATCCGGAGCAAATTGCCGAGGAAGACCGCGACTACTACCTCGAGCGCAAGTATCCGGCCTTCGGAAACTTGGTGCCTCGCGATGTGGCTTCGCGCAACGCAAAGCTCATGTGCGACGAGGGCAAGGGCGTCGGTCCAACGGGCTTCGGCGTTTACCTCGACTTTGCCGACGCGATTAAGCGATTGGGCAAGGAGCTCGTGGCAGATCGCTACGGCAACCTCTTTGACATGTACCAGCGTATTACCGGGGATGACCCGTACACGACGCCAATGCGTATCTACCCAGCGGTGCACTACACCATGGGTGGGCTGTGGGTTGACTACAACCTTCAGAGCACGGTGCCTGGCCTCTTTGTTCTTGGCGAAGCAAACTTCTCCGACCACGGCGCAAACCGTCTCGGTGCTTCGGCACTAATGCAGGGGCTTGCGGATGGCTACTTCGTTGTTCCCTACACCTTGGGGAACTATCTCGGTTCCGAGAACCCAGAAAAACTCTCAACGGATCATGCAGTCTTCAAAGACGCAGAGAAGAGTGCCAAGGACCGTATCGAGAAGCTCTCGGCTATGGACGGTTCACGTCCTGTCGACTCGTTCCACCGCGAACTCGGCTTGATTATGTGGGAGCACTGCGGCATGGCTCGAAACGAGTCTGGCCTCAAAAAAGCTCTCGAGCTTATTCCTGCGCTCCGCGAGGAGTTTTGGGCAGACGCCAAGGTGCCAGGCACTGGGGCGAACATGAACCAGAGCCTTGAGAAGGCTGGCCGCGTTGCCGACTTCCTCGAATTTGGCGAACTCATGTGTCGAGATGCGCTCGAGCGAGATGAATCCTGTGGCGGTCACTTCCGCGAGGAACACCAAACGCCAGAGGGCGAGGCTGAGCGCGTTGATGAGAAATTCTCACACGCTGCCGTTTGGGAATACAAAGGCGACGACAAAGCGCCAGAACGCCACGAAGAACAAATGACCTTCGAGCACGTCAAATTCTCTAGCCGAAGCTACAAATAGGAGTGAACCGATGAGCGATAAAACGATGAATCTAACTCTCTATGTGTGGCGCCAGAAGGACTCAAACGACAAAGGCGGATTTCAGAAATACACTGAGGAGTGTAAGGATATTTCTGAGCACATGTCCTTCCTTGAGTTGCTTGACGTTGTAAACGAGCGGCTGACGGAGAAGAACAAAGCGCCGATTGCCTTTGATAGCGATTGTCGCGAGGGCATTTGCGGAACCTGCTCGATGGTCATTAATGGCCGTCCGCACGGGCCGCTCAAGGCAACTACAGCCTGTCAGCTGCACATGCGCACGTTCAACGATGGCGATGTCATCTACATCGAGCCATGGCGCGCACGGGCGTTTCCGGTCATGCAAGACCTCATGGTCGATCGCAAAGCCTTTGACGATATCGTCCAAGCTGGTGGCTACATCAGCACCAACTGCGGGTCGGCGCCTGATGCCAACTCGATTCAGATTGGCAAAGAGATATCCGACAAAGCGATGGATGCAGCTGCATGCATCGGTTGTGGCGCTTGCGTTGCTGCGTGCCCGAATAGCTCGGCGATGCTCTTCACGGCCGCCAAACTCTCGCACATGAACACGCTCCCTCAGGGCCAGCCTGAGAAGGCGCGGCGAACGATTGCCATGGTGGAAGCGATGGACGGCGCCGGATTTGGCAACTGTTCAAATCACCTTGAGTGCGAGGCTGCATGTCCCAAGGACATCAAGGCCACGGTGATCGCCGAGATGAACCGCGGCTATGCGAAAGCTGCGCTAACCAAGCGCTAAGCGAATGGGTGTGATGCGTTCCCCGTACACTCGTCGTGACGGGGACGCTCTTGCCAAACCGATGGCAGCCGGTCTAGCGACCAGGCTCGCCGCCAAGCATCTCTCCAAGATGCTTCTCGTGTTGAGCGCCTCGGCGGCTTGCGGAGCGGGTCAGTCGAAACCGCCGCCAGAAGCAGCGCCCGCGCCAAAAGCTCGGGAACCGCTGGATGCTTCGGTGCCTCTGGCCAGTGCCTCTCCGGCGGCGCCCGCAGAGACAAACGAGTTTTTTACATTGCCAGCCTCAACCTGCGAGGGGGCTGGCGCCGCCTATCGAGCGCGTGCGGTGGTAACGGTGAATGGAGCGGATACCGGGAGCGCCCTCGACATCCTGGTCCAGGGACCTGAAGCGTCCGCGAAGTCCGTATGCGAGCGGGCGCTAGCCTCCAACCCCAAGAGCGGTGGGCTTGGCCAGCGTGTGGTCGTGGACTGTACGCAATCGCAGCTGGGCGGTGACCCGTCACGCTTGGGGTGGAACCTCGTAACCCCGGTCGTTCTCGACGGGGTGGCGCTGAAAATGCGAATTGGTTGGTCTGCGAAGGACCAGGGCCTGGACCCATGCACACGAGTTGCCTGGCTGCATCTGGTGAACTTCCCAAGCGAGCAAGCGTGTCGAGACCACGTGAAAACTGTCGCATCTGCGCGAGAGCAATCCGATAGAAGGTCGCGACAGGTTCTAAGAGATATTCTCACTGTTGAGGTTAACAAAGCCAAGGCCGCAGAGAAGACTGCGTGCGCGAAGGCACCTCAAGAGAATGAGTGTGATGCGATCCGAGCCGTTGCCCGACATGTGGGGACCGTTTGTGAGGCACCTGCCGGGCGGGCGTGCTCGCGAGCCAAGGAAGCAGAGGTGCTTCTCGCAGCCTGCGAAGATCGCCTAGAGCGTCTCGGGCAAGACTGTGCAACCGCTCGCGTCCTCGTTGGCCTTCTGCGAGAGCAGCGAGATGCCCCCGAAGAGACCTCCGACGAACCTCAGCCGTTCTGCCAAGCGGCAGACCTCTAGCGCCTCCTCAGAAGAGCGGCAGGGCCTCCGTGGTACCCTGCTTGACCCATGCGCTCCTGTCCACGCTGCACCTTTCCGCTCACACCCTTCACGCATAAGGGCGAGGAACTCGATCACTGCAAGAGATGCGAAGGCACCTTCGTGGATCATGGCCTCGCCGCGGTTCAGTTCGGTCCCGAGGCACATCCAGACTTTTGGAAACAGGACTACGTTACGAAGTTGCCGGTTGCGTCCTCGCTACGGTGTCCTCGCTGCAACGAGCGAATGGATGCCTATCACCTTGCGCTCGATGAAACGGCGCTCGAAATCGATGAGTGCGGAACCTGCCATAGCATGTGGTTCGACAGTGAAGAGGCGACCCATCTGTGCGCCTTGATGAAGGACTCGGCTGTGCATGCCGAGGCAATGAGCTCGCGCAAGGGCACCATCAAGTCCTACATCTTTCAGTTGCTCACCCAGTTTCCGTTGGAGGTTTGGAATCCGGTTCGCCACAGGCCGTACGTGGTCTACGCGCTTCTTACCTCGGTCTTGGCCGTCTTTCTCTGGCAGACGCAATTCGAGGTCTATCTCATCGAGCACTACCGCCAGCTGCTGATGGTCCCGGCTGACATCATCGCCGGGGAGAACCTCTGGACACTTGGTACCGCCGGCTTCCTTCACGCAAGCTGGATGCACCTATTGGGCAACATGTGGATGCTGTGGATTTTTGGCGATAACGTCGAAGACAAGCTTCGCAAGAGGCATTTCGTCTTTCTCTACCTGGGCGCGCTTGTCGCAGGAAACGCTGCGCACCTGGTGGCTGAATGGGGGTCGGAAGTTCCGCTGCTTGGTGCTTCCGGGGCGATTTCAGGGCTTATGGGTGCCTATCTCGTACTTTTCCCTAGGGTGAAAGTCTGGGCCATGATTGCCATCTTCCGCGTCAAACTCAGCACGGTCTGGTATCTAGGACTGTGGGTTGGCCTCCAAGTGCTCATGGTCTATCTGGAGGCGGGCGGAGTGGCTTGGTTCGCGCATATTGGCGGTTTTGTCTTTGGCGTCCTCTACGCGCTAGCGATTCGAAGCGTCGTTCAACGGTCGGTTGTCACGCCAACCGAGGTCTAGCGAGCGGTCCCAGAGCGAACAGCTTGGGCTCGGTACCGTCTGTTGCGCCTAGCGCTTGTGCGCAGGATAGACGGCGGCCCCGCGCTCGCGCAGCTCTTCGCGTTTGGCATTGAAGATGCGCGCATAGCGGTAGAAGGGCACACCTGGGTAGAGATGATGAATGAGGTGATAGTTCTGATACAGCAGAGCGATCTTCAGCCCGGGGTAGAGCAGGACATTGCTTGCTCGAAAGCGGTCCTCTTTCGAGGTTACTTCATGGGGGGCATGCGGATAATAGCTGAAGCTAAACGCGATAAGCCCCATCGCTAGGCGGGCGGGTAGGAGCCAGCAAAAAAGGACGTCCATGCCAAAGCCTGCGGCTGTCAAGGCGAGCCCGATCGCTCCAAGCGATAGCATGAACACGGCACCGCCTTCTTTCTGATCTTGCATCCATCGGTAGTAGTGCACGTCGATGCTGAGCCATCGAAGCGGAAGTAGCCATGTTGGCCCGTGCCCCGAATAGTAGTCGGGGTCTTTATGTGGATCGTTGGTGTGTCGGTGGTGCGCTAGGTGAGCAAAGCGAAACGCGAGGAAGGGGCACATAAGGACAACAGCGCCGGCGTGTCCCACGAATAGATTGATGCGCTGTGAGCGAGCAATGAGGTTGTGGCTTGCTTCGTGGATTGGCGTGAACATCCAGAAGGCGCACAGCGTGGAAACCGCCGCACACGCAACCAGAGGGGCGGTATCTCCAATCGCGAGGAGGATGGAAGCCAGCCAGACGCCCGATAGGCTGAGCCAGAGGGCCAGGGTTGGCCAAGCGATGCGCGGCGCCTTGAGGAGTGGTCGCACGTTGCTCAAGGGGCGGCTTTCGTGCTCAAGGAGTGTCTTCCGAACCCACAGCTGCTACTTGCGTTTGAGAACTTTACCGGGGGTGGCGCGGCCAGGAGCCGTCTTGGACGGCAGGATGGTCTTGCTCGGAACGGGATCCTTCGAAGGCTTGGGGGCTTCAACCACCGGCGCCGGCATCGTGAATTCGCCAATCACAAGAAGGTCATCGCTGCCCTCGCGAAGTGGGCCTGTGAGGGCAATGGGATCCTTGCTGGACTTCGCCTTTCCATCCGGCTTGAACCGCAGCCCGACCATCACCTTCGCAGGGCCGGTTTCGTTCTTCCAGGCCGTTGGAAGAGAGACTTTCATCCGGTCTCGCACAAGCTCGCCTTCATGCCAGCGACTCGATGGGAACATTCCTCCGCCCGTTAGCCCGAGGCGACTCTTTGCAGGGCGCGTCTTATTGGGGCCGCTCGCAGGCCAAAGCTCAACCTGAATTTTCATATCAGGAGCGCCCGCTTTTGCGACCCGGAAGTAGACCTGGACCTCAAGAGGTTTGCTGGGCAAGGCCTTCGCAACGTCTAGCTCAAAACTATCAATCTCGATTGCACCGCCGGCGACCGAAACTCCTTCAACAGGGGTTGCGGAGGCGGGTCGGTCGCGCACGAGATGATCACTGAGCTTGGCAATGGCCTGGTTGCTCTCGGAGTCGCGCGAGTAGACAACTCGCTCTAGCCACTCGTTCAGGTAGCCGCGCATCTCCTTGTAGCCCGCCTTATCAGACGTCCAAACGTTCTTCTTCTCAAGTGGATCCTTCGTTAGATTCCAAAGCCTGGAGACGTTGTTCTTGAGGTCTAGGATGAGCTTGTAGCGGCTGTTCACAGCGGCGCGAAGCGGCTTTGGGTAGTTGGTCTCGGAGAAGACGACGCGCTCTTCGGCATCCTTGCCGTAGAAGAGTTGCGGCACGAGGCTCTCACCCTCAACCCCGAGAGCGCTGATGTCATAGCCTATGAGGTCCGCCAAGGTGGGAAAGATATCAATGGGAGAGACGGCGCCCGAAATGGCCCGAGGCTCGATATTGGGGACATAGAAGATCAGTGGCACGTGGAGAATCTCGCGGTGCAAGTCTTGAGCGTGGTTGATGTAGCCGTGCTCTCCAAAAGCATCTCCATGGTCGCTGGTGATAGCGATGATGGTCTTCTTGCCTGCTTGGCTGCGAGCGACGTAGTCGAGTAAATTTCCTAGGTGTTTATCGGTGAAGTGAAGCTCTCCGTCGTAGAGGTCCATTTCGCTTTCACCATAGTTGGTTTCGCCCGGGTGACTTACATAACGACCATGCGGATCGATATAGTGCGTCCACAAAAACCACTTCTTGCGGCCTTGCTTGCCAATCCAAGCGATACTTCTATCGGTGAGCTTCTGGGAGGTCACACCATATGGGTCGCGTTTTTTGCCAACAGTGTTGTCGTAGTCGTCAACGCCTTGGTCCATGCCCCAGTCGTTGAAGTACTCGTGGGAGAGAATGGCGCCAGTGCGATAGCCCTTGGCCTTGAAGAGTTCGTGAAGCAGCGTGTTGCTGGGCTTTAGCTTTGGAGGCGAGCCGCGCGGCACGTCTTCGTTGAGCGCGATTCCCGAGTGGAAGAATTTCGATGTGAGGATCGCCGGGATGGAGGCCATGGTGCCGGCGGACGGGGCATTGGCGAAGGTGAAGTTCGCGGAGCGCTCGACGAACTCGGCGAGCCTTGGCGTGGTGTTTCTCTCGTAGCCCCCAAACGTCGTGTGATCGTATCGAACCGTGTCGATGGTGATGAGAAGAACATTCCAGTCGTCCTGGTAGGCCTCTGGGACCGGCATCTTCTCGCCGGTCTTGTAGGACGGTAGGCGGCCGAGTTTGAAATCGCGGCCGTCACAGTTCTCGTCAATTCCGTTGTCGGGAATGTCACGAGCGAGTGGGTGAACTTTGTTGTTGAACGCATCGCAGTCGTTCTCGCCGAGCAGCGAGCCAAAGCCATCACCATCAAAGTCATTCGCCCGTCGCACGAGGTTCATCGCGGTCGCGAGCGTTGGCGAGGAGGAAATTGCCAGCGCTTTGGTGTCTTGGTCAGCGCCAAGTTTTACTAGGGTGATTGGGATAAGTGTTGCCACTAGGAATGCGGTCGCGGCGGTGGCGATGAGACGTCGTTTGCCATCCTTTGGCCACAAGCCGCCACGGCGCGAGAGCAGTTGTCCCGAGCCCCAGACTCCAAGGGCAAAGCTTCCGAGGGAGAGCAGGTGCCTCCAGGGCACAAGCGGAGCAAGTTGGGGCAGGGCGCGAAGAACGAGGAGAACCAGCGGCCAGCCAATTAGGACCAGCGCTACGGCCGCGGCTGGAGCGGATGAGAATGGGTTGAAGGCACCGGCCTTCTTTGGCACCAGGCGAGCGAGTCGCTGAATGCCGATTGCCACAAGCACTGCCATCACCAGCAAGACGAGTGCGAGCACCAGTTGCGCAAAGGCGAGGACCAACGCTGTGAGTTGCGGTTCTTTGAACATCGCTCCCAAGCGGAGTGACATGAGCGTAGAGGCGCCTAGGTAGAGGCCGCCACTAATGCACAGCGCCCACAGCCAGGAGGCCACCTTTCCGGTTTCCTCAGCTCGGCTTCCCGGTCCAAAGAGGCCCTTCCAGGACACCCCTTTGAAGAGCAGCCGATGCCCCACTCGGGCGGCGACGCTGGCGCCCACCATAAGAGGCAGGGCGATGATGCCGAGCAGCGCGCACAAACTCAGCTCCAGAAAGATGAAGCGGAGAATTGTCCCAAACCGCAGAGGGCCCGGAGCGACCCAAAGTGTGGCGACAAAGTCCACGGTGGCAACGACGGCTAGGCCCAACAAGGTTGCCACGGCGGCGTTCTTGCTATCGAACCAGAGGGCGGCGCCCAAGGCCTTGGGCTCTTCCGTGCTTCGAGGTTCCGTGGCCACTACTTCCTCTTTTGGCGGAGAAGCTCCCAGATCGCCTCAAACCCATCAGTCCAGTGGATTTTCTTACCGTCGGCGAGATCGCGCGCGGTGTAGCGAATGGGTACTTCGTGAATTTTGATTTTGCGCTTGCCGATTTTGGCTGTCACCTCGGGGCAAAACTCGAAGCCTTCGCATTCGAGGTTGAACGAGCGCAGCAGGTCGGTCTTGAAAACTTTGAAGCACGTAGCCTCATCGGTGATCTTGAGGCCGTACAGCAGGTTTGCCGTGGTTGTGAGCAATCGATTTGCCACGAAGTTGGGCAATTGCATGCCCTCGGGCCACTTCTTCTTTAGGAAGCGTGAGCCGTACACCACGTCGGCTCCCTTGTTGATCTCACCAAGCAGGGCCGGGTAGTCGTTCACGTCATACTCAAGATCTGCATCTTGAACGAGGCAGTAGTCGCCGTGTGCTTCGGCGAGGGCCGTGCGAATGGCGGCGCCTTTGCCGCGATTCATGGGGTGTTTGACCAGGCGAATCCGGTTGTCCTTTGCGATGGCCTTTTCCACTTCGGCAATCGTGCCGTCGTCAGATCCGTCGTCACAGACAATGATTTCTTTGTCGAAGCCCAGCGGCTCCGTCTCGATAGCGGCCACGAGGCGAAGCACTTCGCCGATCGTCTTCTCTTCGCCATAGGCGGGGATCAGGATGGACAGCAACATGCGCGCCCTTGGTAGCACAGGGGGCAAGTGCGCTCAATCGTTTCGTTTTGCGAATTGCCTGGGGCCGCAAAACTGTCTCCAAGTCACAAAAAACCGCTGGGAAACGGCTACGCTGGCGCTGTCGTGCATACTCGTGCCAAGCGCTTTCTTTTTGGTGGCCTCATTGCCATGGCGTACCTCTACTGCTTCCCCTATTTCCCGGGGATGCACAGCGCCAATGAGTTGCCGCGCGTGTATCTAACGATGGCGATGGTGGACGAGGGAAGCTTCGCCATTGATACCGGTGCCAAGCGTTGGGGCAAGACCGTGGATATGTCGCCATCCAAGGGGCATCTCTACTCCAACAAAGCGCCGGGCTCATCCATGTTGGCTGTGCCTGCGTATGTCGTCCTCAAGGCAGCGAAAGGCTTCACAGGGAGCGAGCCCAGTTTGGCTGAGCTCACCTGGGCCTTCCGTTTTGCGACGGGCATCGTCCCCACGCTTTTGTGCCTCGCGCTCTTGTGGAAGTTTCTTCGGAGTTTCGCGCCATCGCCAAGTACGCGCCGGCTGCTCATCTTTTCCTATGGTCTGGGATCGATGGCGCTCACGTACTCCACACTCTTCATCGCGCATCAGCTGGCGGCAGTCTGCATTGTCTCGGCGTATATCGTTGCAACGTGGGTCATTGAGGAGGGGCTCCACCAGCGCTGGCTATGGGCCGTTGGCTTGCTCGCTGGCTGCGCGCCGCTGGTCGACTATCAGGCCGCATTCGCCGGCGTGCCGATCGGCGTGTTTTTGATCTACCACCTTGGTGTTCGCCGCCAGTGGAAAGGTTTGGTCTTTGCCATTGGCGGGGCGATAGGCCCAATCGCAGCACTTCTCTACTATCATGCGGCCGCATTTGGTGGCCCATTCAAGACTGGCTACGAGGCCTCAGAGTCCTTTGCGCACTTTCACCAGCAAGGATTTCTCGGCATGGACGAGCTGCGCCTCGAGGCGCTAGCTGGCTCTACCATCGCAAGTGATAACGGACTCCTGATTTTCTGCCCGATGTTGCTCTTGGCACTTCCCGGTTGGTTTCTCATGGCCAAGCGCGGGCGGTGGTGGCACTTCGGCATCACCTTGTCGGTTGCCGTTATCTACTTGGCCTTCATATCAAGCATCAATTTCTGGAGGGGAGGTTGGCAGCTCGGGCCGCGCTACATCACAGCGATGCTGCCATTTCTATTGGTCCCCATCGGCGTTGCGGTCACCTGGGCCGAGCGGCGTTGGGTGGCTCGAGGAATCGCCGTGGGCCTCATGGGGGTGGGGGTGGTTGTGTACGCACTCTCCAATGTCGTGTTTCCGCACTTCCCCGAAAAGTTCTCAAATCCGCTCTACGAACTTGTCTTTCGCCTGATTGGTGACGGGCATGCGGCTTATAACGCTGGTTGGCTGATTGGCTTTCGCGGATTCGCAAGCCTGCTGCCGTATTTCCTCGCGGTTGGCGGGCTCGCTGTTTGGTGCGCCTATCCCGCGCGCGAAAATCGCAGGTCAGCATTGCTAGGCCTGGGAATCACCGTCGGGATTGTTGCCTTGTATGCGCTCTTCCCGGGCGGTGGTGCGCCCGCCGAAGCTGCCTACAAATGGGTCGTCACAATCATGCCCTAGGGCCGAGTTGCGCGCTCGTTAGTGAACCAAAGGACGAGGCGCAGCCATCTCGGGCGCTTCCCGAATCTTTGGAAGCATGATCCGGCCGTTGCGAACATATTCTACGTCCTCGTTTGCCAGGAGCGCTGCAACTTGCCGAACCATGACCGCGAGTGGTTCGCTGCCATGCCGATTGAGCAGTGGCACCCGCGCATTGACCGAAGCATGCATATGCTTCGAGGCCGGAATGGTGCCAAGCGTTGTTGCTTGGATTCCCAAAAAGTCTCTGCACAAACGACCCATGGTTTGCACGATGATTTCTTCCTTGGGCTCGTAGATGTAGTTGCCTACAACGCGAGCACCGAAGTACGTAAGTTGTGAGTGCATGGCCGCAGCAAGCTCTGGATCGGTTTGAGCGATGCGAGCAATGACCTCCGGTAGCTGCGCGACTCCGCGCGCATTGGCTAGCTCAGCCGCAACATGTTTCTTTCGAGCTGGGCTGCCTGCGCACTGAATGAGCACGCGGTGTACCGCGCCTTTCAAAAAGCCATAGGCATTTTGGATCGAAGTAATTTGTGGTGTGACAACAACCAGGCGTGTATCGGCGAGGATATAGAAGTCCAGGGTGTTATACGCCGCTCCGGCGCCGCAGTCGATCACAACGAGGTCAGCGTCAAGGTTGCGAATTTGTCGTAGGAGTTTTTGCTTCTGGCCGTGATTGATATTGGCCGTTCCTGGGGATGCGGACGTTCCTGGAATCAGGGTCAGGTTCGGTACCCCCGTTTCCACGCGAGTTTCGCTCACATCAGCGACCTCTTTGTCGAGGACTGCGCCCAGGCCTTTGCCGGGTCTCTCGATACTAAAGAGGGTGTGGGCGTTGGCCATGCCAAGGTCGGCATCAATGAGTACGACTTGCTGTCCTCGCTCGGCAAACGCGACCGCGATATTGGCAGACAGAACACTCTTGCCGACGCCGCCCTTACCACCACCGACTGCGATGATTCTTCGGGCGCCAACGGGTTTTCGGGATGCTGTGGCCGATGCTGTGGACATGGTCTCAGAAGTTGGATCGGCGCATTGCGCGTACGCTTGAGCGAAACTTACCCAGATCTGGGCGAAAACTACGTTGGGAGCGGAAGGCGATCGGCAATGTTGCAGCCAACATGCCAGGGCCTGAGCGGATGTGTCCTCGCCCGTTAAGGACGCCGCCATATCGGCCGATACGTAAAGAGAACCCCCCTCCTGGGGGTAGGGATTTAAGTGAGCAAGTTGCGGACCATGCTGGACGCTCGTCGTCCCACAATAGCCAAGACTGCCGAGGGGCGCCCTCGCAGACGGCTAGGCGATCCTGGTCCCGCTCCTGTTCCCGGCCCCAATGCCACCTCCAGAATTCAGAAGCGCAAACGCAACCCAGTTGATGCGGGGCCGTGCACACCCATGGCAGTGGTGCGCATTGCAGAATTGGCCGTGGTCGCAACGGCTGGGCATCTCATTACCTATGCCCTCGGTTCTTGTGTGGGCGTAGTTGGGTATGACGAGCAGAGCCGGGTTGCGGGACTGCTGCATGTGCTCTTGCCGCAGAGTGAGTCCGACCCCGAGCGAGCCGCACTCCGGCCCGGGACGTATGCAGACACCGGCATCCCTGCGCTCGTTCACGCGATGCGGGGACTCGGTGCGAACCCTCAGACTTCTCGGTTTCGATTGGCAGGAGGGGCTTCCATGCTCAGAAGTAGTGCAACGCTTGAAGTGGGCCAGCGCAACGTGATGGCGGTGCGCAAAGCTCTTTGGAAAGCCGGCCTACTGGTTGAGAGCGAGGCCATTGGCGGCACCCAACCACGCACACTCAGTGTAAATGCTTCAACCGGAGTGGTGGTCATTGCAAGCCCCGGCAGACCGGAGGTTCAGCTATGACTCGTGCAGAAGAAATCGTAGAGGAGTTCGGCGATTCGATTGTGGCACCTTCGGCTGTTGTGGCGAAATTGCTGCATCTGCTCGCAGATCCGAGTCACGCGCGTCATGACGTCGAGCGCGTTCTTCGCACGGATGCGGCGTTTGCCGGTGAAATCTTGAGTCGCGCAAACTCGTCCTGGTGTTCTCGCCGCAGCGTCCCAGACTTGGCCACGGCTCTCTCTCTTCTCGGTGAGACGGAACTGTCTCGAATTGCCATGCGGGCCAGCGCTCGTTGCATGCAGGTTCCCGAGGTTGCGGGCTACGGCATGGTGAATGGCGGCCTGTGGTTGCAGAGCTTGCGAAGCGCCGTGGCTGCCGAGATTCTCGCCGTCCATACAGGCCTTGCCGATCCTGGGGTTGCCTATACCGCAGGTCTCTTGCTCGATGTTGGCAAACGCCTCCTAGGACAAGACTTGGCCGAAGAACTTGCGGATGCAATTGTGGCCAGCGAAAGCGATGAACAGTGCTTTACGCTAGTTGAGCGATCGCTGCTTGGCTGTGATCACGCGGAAGTTGGTGCTGCACTTGTTAAGTCGTGGTCGCTACCGGACGAACTAGCAGTAGCTGTGCGTTGGCATCATGACCCAAGTGAAACTGATAGTTCCCTAGCGTGGCTATGCCATGTTGGCGATTTTCTTGCCATCTCGCTTGGTGGCAGTGGATCCGTGGAGGGGACGGCCTACCAACTCAACGAGAAATGGGGGCAGGTTCTCAAAATCGATGAGGAGGAACTCCTAGGGATTCTTCCAGTAATTGCCGAGCAAGCAGATGAAGCCCTCGGTGGCTTGGAGGAGGGAGCATGACTCGAGTTTTGGTGGTGGATGACTCGGCCTCGACGCGGAGAATCGTGCGGCGAGCCCTGACGACAAGCGGTGTACCCAATGCTGGCATTCGGGAGGCCGTCAACGGACTCGAAGCGCTCGCCAAAATCGCCGAGGACCCACCGCAGTTGGTCCTATCCGACGTAAACATGCCGCTAATGGATGGCTTTGAACTGCTCGAGGAGATGCAGCGGAAGGGCTATATCGGGACCATTCCCGTCGTCATGATCACCACTCGATCCAGCATCCAAGACCGCAACCGTTTGGTTGGCCTTGGCGCCGAAGCCGTGATTCGAAAACCGTTTCCTGTACATGCCCTGCGCACGTATATCGAACCGTATCTCGCGCAGCCGCTGGTGCCTAAGGCCGGGCCGAGGCCGCAAGCAACCCCCGAGGTCGACATTGCCGATGAGGAAATCGGCGCTTTTGGTGATGAGGAGTTCGCGGAGGCCTTGTCGTCGTCGCTCGCAATAACGCTTGAGCTAGCGGCATTCCTACAAGCAAAGCCCACGAAGGCGCTGGTGCAATCCGAGTTGCCCGAGGCTTACTACTATGCAGCGATTGCGATTACTCGCGGCCACCAAGGGCGGCTTTGGATCGCCGGCCCCGCTTCTACCGTGGACCAGTTCGTTGATGCGGGTGTTGCCAGAACTGGGCAGGACAACACCGTTGCATACCGAGCAGACGCACTGACGGAGTTTCTCAACGCACTCGCCGGAGAGTTCTGCGCCGAGCTCTTGGGCAACCAATCTAACTACGCATTTGGGTTGCCGATTTGCGATGTGCTTCTCAGTACAGATGCCCGACTTCAAGGTGGCTACGTGTTTTGCTTAGACGAGCCTAAGGACGTTGTCCTGATTGGGTATCAGCCAGGCGCCGCGGTCTGTGAACAAGACGTTGCGACCAGGAGAAAGAGCTAGGATGCCGATCGACGAAGACAACCAGGAAATCATCGAGGAGTTCGTCGCTGAAAGTGTGGATCAAATCGCCGAAGTAGAAGCGATTCTGATTGAGATGGAGAGTGGCGCCTGTGAGGCCGATGACGAAACGCTCAACCTCATCTTTCGCGCGTTTCACTCGGTCAAAGGCACCGCAGGATTTCTCGAACTCAATCACGTTGTACACGTAACGCACCTCGCTGAGTCCCTCTTGGACATGCTGCGCCGTGGCGAAATGACGCTGCAGCCGTCGCAGGTCACAGTCTTCCTTCAGGGACTCGACTGCGTCAAAACCGCCTTGGAAGAAGTGGCCGAAGAGGGCACGGATACCTGCATCGCCGAACGTTCGCGCACGGTTGGAGCGCTGCTTCAGAGCGAAATCGATGGCGGCAAAGTTTCGAACGAGGACGCGGTAGCGCCCGAAGACGCTGTTGCCGACACAGACGAGGAGGCGAGTGAAGCTTCCGGCGCTGGTGACGAGGAGCAGGAGCTGCGTGCCGAGTTTGCGGTGGATAGTCTTGAGCGCTTGAAGGCGGTAGATTCCGCGCTTGCGGCGGCCCAGCACGGAGAGATGTCGCAAGAGCTCGCAGACGATGCTCTTGGTGGACTCCAGACGATCAAGGGCAACTGCGGATTTATCGGGCTCTTCGAGCTGGGCGATCTATGCCACGCTACGGAGACGGGCCTTCGATTGGTTGTTGATGGCAGCACAGGCAGCGTAGAAGCGCTACAGGCCGGCGTCGTCGCGTTGCGGGCGGCAATCGTTGATCTGTCGGATGGCGGCGAAGGTGGGGTGTCAAATCTGGCAGAGCTTCGCGAACAGATCGCATCAAGTCAGCAAGCGGACGTGGCAATGACTGACGTTGCTGCTGAAGAGCCTGTGGCGGCCGAGCCGTTCGTAACAGCTGCGGTGGTGGAGGACGCGCCCATCATCGCCGTTGCGCCCGAACAAGAGCCCCAGGGCGATAGTAGCAGTGCTCTCACGCCGCCAAGTAGGCAGGAGGGCTCGCCCAAGTCAGGTCAGAAAAATTCGATCCGCGTTGACACGATCAAGCTTGATGAACTCATGAATCTCGTTGGCGAACTGATCATTGCGGAAAACATGGTTAGCCACAATGAGGATCTCGAAGGGCACGAGTTCGAGAGCTTTCACAAAGCGGCGCTTCATCTCAATCGCATTACGCGAAGCCTGCAAGACTTGACGATGTCGGTGCGCATGGTTCCCATTCGTCCAACGTTTCGAAAGATGCTTCGGGTAGCACGAGATGTGGCGCGCAAGCAGACGAAAGACGTTGAACTCGTTTTGACTGGCGAGGGCACGGAGGTCGATCGGTCTGTTGTTGAGGCAATCGGCGACCCACTTGTGCACTTGCTGCGGAACGCCGTCGATCACGGTGTTGAGGACGCCGACGAGCGGGAGGCGATGGGGAAGCCACGCCGAGGCCAGCTTCACCTCTCCGCACATCACGAAGCCGGCGAGGTTTGGATTGTGCTCTCAGACGACGGCAAGGGCCTTGATAAACACAAGATTCTATCCAAAGCCATCGAAAAGGGAGTTGTTGAAAGTGGCGATGGGCTCACTGATAACGAAATCTTTCAGCTCATTACTGAACCCGGATTTTCAACGGCAGACCAGCTTTCAGACATCTCGGGACGAGGTGTGGGAATGGATGTTGTAAAACGAAATATCGAGAAATTGCGTGGGCGGCTGGAAATCACCAGCGAGCTTGGCGTTGGGTCTACCTTTACGCTAAGAATTCCTCTTACATTGGCAATTGTCGAAGGTATGCAGGTGCGAGTCGGTGTGCACAGCTACACCATTCCACTCTTTGCGATTCGCGAGTCGGTCGCCGTCGAAGATATGTCGGTTACGAGCCTAACCAACGGCGACGAAGTGCTGGAACTTCGTGGCGAGTTTATTCCTGTTCTTCGTATGTCGAATCTTCACAACATTGAGGCCCATGCCACAACGTGGGAAGAAGGCGTTCTAGTGATTGTGGCCGACGCGGGATTCACAATGGCGCTCTTTGTTGACGAAGTGGTCGGGCAACGACAGACGGTCGTAAAGCCTCTTCCTGGGTACCTGGGATCCATGCAGGGGCTAGCTGGCTGTTCCATTCTAAGCACAGGCAAAATTAGCCTTGTTGTCGATGTGCAAACACTAACTGAGCGAGTGCGACTGGCCGCATAAGGAGTACACGATGAATAACTTGAGAGCACGAGACGAGGATGATGCGGACGAAGACGATGCCGCGCGCAAGCACCTTACGTTTACTCTTGGTACTGAGATCTACGCGCTGCCGATCAGTTGCGTGACAGAGATTGTGGGGCGTCAGGATATTACCTATATCCCGGATGTTCCCCACTACGTGCGAGGAGTCATTAACTTGCGTGGCAAGGTGATTCCCGTCATCGACGTGCGGCTGCGTTTTGGCCAGATGGAGCGCGAATACGATAGCCGGACCTGCACGATCGTTGTTGAGGTTGGTGGGGTCTGTGTTGGCCTCATCGTCGATACCGTCAAGGAGGTTCTCAATATCGAGGACACGGATATTGAAGAGCCGCCAGGAATCGCGGTCGGCGCTGGCTCTGGCTACATGAGCGGTATTGGGAAGTTGGACGGCGAAGTAACGATCATTCTCGATCCAGCCCAGGTGCTTGGGCAAAACAGCTACGACGGCTTCATGTAGTGAGCGCGTTAGGAATTATTATGAGGAAGATTGTTCAGATGGTTTTGGCGCCAATGGCATTGGTTCTCGTGGCAGCAGCGGGTTACCTCGCGGGTGCTGAGATATCGCTCGTTGGAGCCGTTGCAGCAGGGAGTGCCGGACTCGCGCTTGCCCTTCACGGGGGATTCGCTGCGAAGCAAACGGAGTTTGCAAGGGAGACACTGACGGCCTTTGCGCGCGCCCAGTCCGAGGGCGAGGTGCACTCGCCGATGCAGACAAAAGGGGCGGGTGCCTTCTCCGGAGTCTTAGACGCGCTAAACGCGGCTGGAAACGCTGCACAACGACGCATGCGAGCATCACAAGCGGAGCTTGAACAGGCTCAGGGGCATCAGGCAGACCTGGACCGCCTTGGGGCGACCCTGGCGCGAGACGCCGATGAGGCCGGAGCTCACTTGGGGCTTCTTGTTCGCACGATGGGTGGGGTTTCGTCGCAGGTAGAGCAGACTGCTGAGAATGCTCAGCATGCCATGCGGCTCGCTCACGACGCCCGAAATAAGGCCCAAGAAGGCGATCAGATCATGAGCCAAATGGTGGAGTCGATGCGCGAAAGTGACGAAGCTGCTCGCAGTATTTCTCGCATCATTCGAGTGATTGACGACATTGCTTTTCAAACCAACCTGCTGGCACTCAATGCTGCGGTTGAAGCCGCCCGCGCAGGGAGTCACGGAAAGGGCTTTGCAGTTGTAGCCGAAGAAGTTCGCAATCTGGCTGCGCGTTCGGGTACGGCCGCTAAGGAAACTTCTGAGCTGATTGAACGCTCGCTAAGCAAGGTCGAGACGGCGACGAATCTGGCCACGGAGACCGCCGGTGCGCTCACGGGAATCGTCGCCGCCAACGCACAGTTTTCTGACCTCGTAGGGGAGATTGCTGCTGCAGCGGAAGAGGAGGCCGATGGTCTTAGGACAATGAACGATGCACTGGGCCAGCTTGAAGGAAGCCTAAACAGCACTCGGTCCACAGCTTGTCAGGTTGGTGCGAATACAAATGCCGGTGGCAGTACCAGCTACGTTTCGGCATCAATTGCTTCCGGTGCACCGTGCGGACAGCCGACGGATTTCGGAATGGCCGAGGACTCCACGGGGGCCGGAGGGATGATTAGCTTCGACGACGATTCGGGCTTCGGCTTCTAGAAAGGCTGCGTGGTGTCAACCCCAACAAGCCAGCATGAACCACCCGTTACCAAGGTAGCGGATATGGAACTATTGGACGACCAAGAGTTCTCGATCGTGCAAGGGGTCGCGCTTCAATACTTTGGGCTTGAGGTCACGGCAAATAAGCGCACGATGCTCAGCCGTCGCATTAAGCTCTTTGCGCGCTCGATGGGAATGGGAACTGCGGGCCAGGCGGTGCGCACGTCCCTGATGTCGCCGACGAAGGAAGTGCTGATTCGGCTAGCGGTCTACATCACTACCAATCACACGTTCTTTCATCGTGAACCACAGCATTTCGAACGGCTAATGGATGATGTTCTGCCCGCTGTCACTAAACTCGCGAAAGACGAGGAAGAACTGCGCATTTGGTGCGGAGCTGCATCGACGGGGCAGGAACCCTACGAACTGGCCATGTGCCTAGAAGAGGCGCTTGCCTTGAAAGGCCCGCGCTGGAAACGAGCGGTGTTGGCTACCGATATCTCGGAGAAAGTCTTAGGTGTTGCAAGGGGTGCGAACTACACAGGCCAGCAGGTGGCGACGCTGCCGAGCCAACGACTGCGGACCTTTCTGGTGAAACAAGCCGACTCAAGCTTCACGGTGACCCCGAATATTAGGAAATTGGTTACCTTTGGTCGCCTAAATCTACTCAGCGCTACGTATCCATTCCGGCGACCGTTTCACGTGATCTTTTGCCGAAATGTCATGATCTACTTTGCCGCTAGTGTGAGGCTGGAGGTGTTGCGAAAGCTCTCTGGCTCACTCGTACTTGGAGGGTATCTCTTTATCGGGCGTTCGGAGAGCGTGCGTGGAATGGAAGAAACCCTTCGCTTCGTCGAACCTGGCGTCTACAGAAAGATTGGTGAATAGTGGCGGCAATCGCACAGGGAACGTCGCCAAGGCCAATTCGAATCCTCGTGGTTGACGATGCCGCCCTCGTGCGAAAAATGCTTAGGGTCGGACTTGGGCGAGCTCAAGACTTGGAAGTCGTTGGTTCTGCCCGCGATCCATACGAGGCTCGCAACCTCCTTATGAAGCTGCGTCCCGACGTCATGACGCTTGATATTGAGATGCCGAAGATGGACGGGTTGGAGTTCTTGCGGCGCCTTATGCCGCAGAGTCCGATTCCAACTGTCGTTGTCTCTTCTCTGTCGCAGAAGGGGTCGCGAATGGCTATCGATGCGATGGCTGCCGGCGCTGTGGATGTCGTGGGGAAGCCCGATATCGAGCTTGGGTATCGGTTTGAGGAGATGATTGATGAGCTGCGAATTCGCGTGCGGAATGCGGCTCGAGTAAATCGCAGTCTGCTGCGTTGCCGTATCCCCAGGCCAATTCCAACGCGAGCGATGTCGCCGATCGTCGACGCAGCGGCCAAGAGAGTGATTGCGATTGGATCGTCCACCGGTGGAACAGAAGCGCTCTATGAGGTCCTCCGGGATATGCCGATCAGTTCCCCAGCAACCGTTGTTGTTCAGCACATGCCTCCCGGCTTCACCAACGCCCTCGCGAGTCGTTTGGATAGTCAAGTTGCACTCACGGTCAAGGAGGCGGAGCATGGCGACGAACTCTGGGATGGACGAGTTCTACTAGCCCCGGCGGGGAAACAGTGTCGGGTCATTGGATCGGGAGGACACTTCAAAGTTGCATTGGAGTCGTCACCGCCCGTGGAAGGGCATTGTCCTTCCGTTGACGTACTTATGCGGTCGGTCGCCAGTCAGGTGGGACGCAATGGCGTGGGTGTTATTCTTACGGGAATGGGCCGCGACGGGGCCCAAGGGCTAAAGCAAATGCGCGATGCGGGGGCCCGTACGATTGGCCAGGATGAGGCCACGAGCGTGGTGTACGGGATGCCGAAGGTGGCGAAAGAGATTGGGGCGGTGGAACGACAAGTGCCACTAAGCCGCGTTGCTGATGCCATAGGCATGGCTTTGAAATCGCGCTAGCGCGCATAAAGTCTAGGTTGGCGCGGTCGATACTATGAGTAGGTTGGAGAGAATTCGTCTATGTCGAGCTCGAAATTAACAAAGAAGGTCGTGTCAATGGTGGTCGGGGTAGGGCTTCTTCCTGTCCTTGCCGTGACTGCGATCGTCCATCATTCCATTGATGGCCTGCGGGACCGAGAGACATCGCGAGTAGCAGAGAGCGCTAGAAATGTCGCAGACCATATCGACAGCGAAGTGAGCACACAGGTGCAGAGTCTACGAACGGCGGCGAGCGTTGCTCTGCCCGGTACACCAGAACTCTGGTACCAACCAGGCGTTACAAATCCTTTGGTCTCGGTTCTCAATCGCCACGTTCTTTCGAATCCCGGTACGGAGTTCGCCATGCTCGTTGGGCTCGATGGAAGTCCAATGGGGGTTAGCACTGTCGATGACTTGGGGCGCCCCAATCGAGCGCGCTCCGTCTACGAAAACTCGTTTCGCGATGCAGAGTGGTTTCGCGATGTTGTCGAAGGAAACTACACACAGCCGCACGAGCATCGCGATACTGAGTACCGCGAGCAAGGCGGCGGTGTCGTACTTGTTGGGCCCTTGCGTGAACAAGCCCTTTCCGGCTTGCTTGCAGCATCGCATGGCAACTCACTTCTTGTCGCCGCACCCGTGCAAGCTGGCAACGAGGTCGTTGGCTATTGGGTGAACTTGGTGCGCTTCTCGGTTGTCGAAGAGCGTATTCAAGAACTGGCTGTCCAAAGCTCTGCATCGTTTGGGGCTATGGCAGTTTCTGTCCTTGCGGCGGATGGCACACTACTCGTTGAATATGATCCTTCGTCGTTCGAAGGCAGCGGGCTGAATCGCGATGCCGAAGTCGTTGGAGTGATGAAGAACGACTCAAGCCAAGCATTGCTTGCCCGAGATGGTGGCTCTGGTGTTTCCAATGGGACACATAGGACTCGAAGCTCAGAACAAGTCGTAGGATTTACGCATCTTCGCGGAACGGCAGACTATCCTGGGTTGTCGTGGTCTGTGGTTGTTCATGTGCCAGCAGACGAACTCTATGCGAGAACCGACGCGATTTGGCAGCGATTGCTGATGGCGCTGGGCGCCGCTCTTCCCGTTTTGCTCATTGGTGGGTTTGTCCTAAGTCGAGAGGTCACGAAGCCAATCCTCGCCGTCGCAAGATCCGCAGAACCGATGGCCGCTGGTGACTTTAGTGGCGAGGTACCTGTACTGGGCGACGGAGAAGTCGGAACGATGGCATGCAACCTCAACGATATTGCAATCTCCATGAGTCGGGTCCTCGGGAATGTGAAGCAAACGTCGCAGCAAATCATTGGGACAAGCGGCGAAGTGTCTGGTGCAAGTAGTGCTTTGGCTGACAACGCCTCTCGCTCGGCAGCGGCTCTTGAAGAAATCAGCGCGAGTATGGCAACGCTCTCGAAGCAAACGAAAGCCAATGCAGCGAGTGCAACAACGGCCTTAGATCTTGCGACAACCGTGAGTGATCAAGCCGATGAGAGCACCGTCTACATGGAGCGAATGGTCTCCTCGATGGACGAGATATCGATTTCGTCGGAACGCATCTCTCAAATCATCAAGGTAATCGACGAGATTGCCTTTCAGACGAATCTGCTCGCTCTGAATGCTGCGGTTGAGGCTGCGCGCGCAGGGCAACATGGAAAAGGCTTTGCCGTCGTCGCAGAAGAAGTTCGAACCTTGGCCGCTCGCAGTGCCAAGGCAGCCCGCGAGACCAGTTCGCTCATCCAAGACTCACTTGAGAAGGTGGAGCAGGGCACTGAAGTCGCTCGCAAGACAGCAGATAGCCTGGGGCAGATTGTCTCTGGGATTGGCCTGGTGTCGTCCCTCATGACCGAGGTGGCATCGGCAAGCAGTGAGCAGGCTGGCGGAATTTCCGAGATTGACCAGGGGCTTATGCAGGTCGACGACGGAGTTCAAGGCAATACCGCGAGTGCAGAAGAACTCGCAGCATCTGCTCGAGAGCTTAGCGCACGAGCGTACGAACTCGAAGAAGTTGTAGCCGGCCTTAGCCTCCGTGAGGTTGGCTTTGGATTCGGAAACTCTAGCGATTTTGTAGGTGACAGCGACAGCATTCACTCGGACTTCACAGGAGGCTCAGCCTTTGCCAGTGAAGAGGAAGACTTCGGAATCAGTGCGGCGGGAAGCGATGCGGGAGCGGACGACGGCGGTTACGACGAATTCGGCTTCTAGCAGCCGGTTGACGAAGCCCAAACGATGTCGCCACTCTTGTAGACAGAATCCACGAGGTTGACGCCAAAGTGGTACGGGACTTCCGCAGGCAATTCTGCATCCCACACGACAAGGTCAGCAGGGCCACCTTCGGCAATGCTTCCAAGCGACGCATCACCAAGTGCGCGAGCCGCGTTTCGGGTGACTCCCAGCCAGGCTTCTTCCACACTCATTCCGTAGTGGGTTGTGGCAAGCCACATAGCGAGCGGCAGACTCTCCGAATGCGATGTGCCCGGATTTAGGTCGCTGCCGATTGCCATCGCGACGCCAGCGTTTCGCATGGCTTCTACGGGCGGAGGTGTCATTCGAAGCTGGACGCAGGCACCTGGCAGGAGCGTGGCCACAACGCCCGCTTGGGCCATCGCTCTGAGGCCTTCGTTGCTGACGACCTCTAGGTGATCTCCCGAGAGGCTGCCGAGCTCAGCCAACAGTTGCGCTGCTCCCAAGTCCGCGAACTGTCCGATGTGGGCCTTCGTCTTTAGCCCATTGCGCTTGGCGGCTTCTAGGATTAGGCGAGTCTCTTCCAGGGTGAAGGCACCCTCGTCGCAATACACATCGACGGCCTCTGCTGCGCGTGTGGAAGCCGCGCGAGGAATCATCTCTTCAATGACGGTCTCGATGAAGCCGGGCCGGTTCCCGACAAACTCGGGGGGGAGGGCGTGGGCTCCGAGCAGCGTCGGGCGCAGCGCCACGGCTTGCTTGGCGCTAACCGCAGCAGCAACTTCTAGGAGGCGCAGCTCGCCATCCGAAGTTAGGTCGTAACCGCTCTTCGCTTCCATCGTGGTTGTTCCCGACTTCAGTGCAAAGCGCATGCGGGCGCAGGAGAGCTCGATGAGCTCGTCCTGGCTTGCCTCTCGTGTGGCGCGGACAGTTGCCATGATCCCGCCGCCCTCACGAGCAATGTCGAGGTAGTGGTCTCCTCGCGCGCGCCTGGCGAATTCATCCGCTCGGCGGCCAGCAAACACCGGGTGTGCATGGCAGTCGACCAAACCTGGACTAACCAGGCGCCCCTCCAGATCGCGAATCGCGGCATCGTCGGCAAGCGACGATGGCATGTCCTTTTCGGCGCCAACCCACGCAATCGATCGGCCCTTGATAACAATTGCCGCTCCTTTGATGAGACCTAGGCCTTCGCCCACAGCGGTTAGCGCCATGGACGTGTTGCGAAGGATCGTCGTCGTATCGTCTGTTTGGGCAGGCACAGAAGAGTTCCTACTCGCGGCGTCGAGGAATGACCACTCCGCGCTCTTTTGCGCAGTCGATGGCCTCTTGGTACCCAGCATCTACATGGCGAATTACGCCCATGCCTGGGTCGCTTACGAGAACTCGACCTAGACATCGATCGGCACGCTCTGAACCGTCGGCAACCACGACCATTCCCGCGTGAAGTGAGTAGCCAATGCCAACTCCACCGCCGTGGTGAAAGCTAACCCAGGTAGCTCCTGACGCCGTGTTGACGAGGGCATTGAGGATGGGCCAGTCAGCGACGGCGTCACTTCCATCTTTCATGCTTTCGGTTTCGCGGTTTGGTGACGCGACGGATCCTGAGTCAAGATGGTCGCGACCGATAACGATAGGGGCCTTGAGTTTGCCCTCGCGGACCAGTTCGTTGAAACGCAAGCCAACCCGGTGTCGGTCACCGTAGCCCAGCCAGCAGATGCGGCTTGGTAGGCCTTGAAACTCAACCCGCTCCTGGGCCATGTGCAGCCAGTTTGCGAGCCCTGGATCATCGTTCACGATTTCGAGGACTGCTTCGTCGGTAATGCGAATGTCCTCTGGATCGCCGCTTAGCGCGACCCAGCGAAATGGCCCTTTTCCTTCGCAGAACAACGGTCGAATGTACGCCGGCACAAATCCGGGAAAGCCATTGGCGTTCTCAAGGCCACCAAGCTCGGCTTGCGCGCGCAGGTTATTGCCATAGTCAAATACGTGGCTGCCCGTCTTCTGGAAATCGAGCATCGCGGCGCAGTGGGTCGCCATGGAATGTTGGGAGCGACGTACGTATTCTTCTGGGTCGGAGCTTCGCAATGCAATGGCTTCGTCGAGACTCACACCATGAGGAATGTAGCCACCCAGCGGATCATGCGCCGAGGTCTGGTCGGTCACAAGATCGGGTTTGTAGCCGCGCTTCACAAGTTCCGGTAGGACGTCAGCCGTGTTGCCGATAATGCCGATCGAGCGAGCAGAACCTTTGTCGGCCCATTCCTTGGCTGTGGCGATGGCGCTATCGAGAGACTCTGCGACTTCGTCGAGATAACGCGTTTCGAGCCGGCGCTGCGCGCGATGGGCATCGACTTCTACGCAGAGGCAAACCCCGCCAGCCATTGTCACCGCAAGAGGTTGGGCCCCGCCCATGCCGCCAAGTCCGCCGGTTAGAACAACTTTGCCAGCGAGATTCGCGCCCTTGCCGTAGTGCTTTTGGGCGGCAGCCATGAAGGTCTCGTACGTGCCCTGCAGGATTCCCTGGGTTCCGATGTAAATCCACGAGCCAGCCGTCATTTGGCCGTACATCATGAGTCCGGCCTTCTCAAGCTCATTGAAGTGATCCCAGTTCGCCCACTTACCAACGAGATTAGAGTTGGCGATAAGCACTCTCGGTGCTTCTTCATGGGTTCGAAAGACTCCGACCGGGCGCCCGCTTTGCACCAGTAGCGTCTCGTTGTTTTCCAATCGCTGCAGCTCGGCAATGATTGCGTGGTAGTCCTCCCACGAACGCGCTGCCTTGCCAGTGCCGCCGTACACCACAAGGTTGCTTGGGTCCTCGGCCACGTCCGGGTCAAGGTTGTTCATGAGCATGCGCATGGCGGCTTCTTGAGGCCAACCTTTGCAAGTGAGAGTAGTGCCGTGGGGTGCGCGAATTTCGGTCATGGGGTGTCTCCAAATACCGCCTCAATGAGGCTTCCGTTATCAATGAGTTTGCGAACGCTTGCGAAATCTTCGTAGAGCACTCGATCGCGATCGAGGAAGTTAACGTGCTCGCGAATTAGGGCATGCGCCTTGCGAAGTTTCTTGCCGGGTTTGTGCGGCGCCCGCAGGTCGATGCCTTGCGCTGCGGCCATGAGTTCGATGGCCAAGACCGTGCGAACCTGATCTTGCACTTGGGCAAATTTGAGTGCGGCATGGGCACCCATCGAAACGTGATCTTCTCGGCCTGCCGAAGACGGGATGGAGTCGACAGAGGCCGGGTGGCAGTAGATTTTGTTTTCGGATACCAGTGCCGCAGCCGTGACCTGGGCGATCATAAAGCCCGAATTGAGCCCGCTATCTTCAATGAGGAATGCCGGGAGCCCCGACGATAGGGCTGGATTCACGAGTTGCTCAATTCTGCGCTCGCTAATGTTGGCGAGTTCAGCGACACCAATCGCTGCGAAGTCGAGCGCGTGTGCAACGGGTTGCCCGTGGAAGTTGCCACCGGAGATGAGTTCACCACCGAAGGGCAGCGCATCGTCCGGAAAAACCAGTGGATTGTCAGTCGTCGAGTTGGCTTCTTGTTCCAGCACCGTTTGGCAGAACTCGAGAACATCGGCTGTGGCGCCGTGAACCTGGGGCATGCATCGCAACGAGTATGGGTCTTGAACCTTGCCGCAACCGTGATGCGATGCGGCGATCTCACTATCGTCGAGCAGCCCGCGCAGCCGTGTGGCCACAACTTGTTGCCCAGGTTGCGCGCGCGCTCCCACAACGCGCGGGTCAAACGCCCGAACGGTGCCCTGTAGCGCCTCAAGAGACATGGCGCCCGCGATGTCAGCCGCCAGGCAGGTGGTGATGGCATCGTGTAGTCCCAATGCACCCACTGCGGTCATGTGCTGGGTGCCATTGAGCAGCGTGAGGCCTTCTTTCGCTTGCAGTTCCAGTGGAACCAGACCCGCGAGCTTCATGGCTTCGGCGCCAACCATGCGCTCGCCTTTGTATCGCACCGGGCCTTCGCCAATCATGCCGAGTGCGAGATGGGCGAGGGGAGCTAGGTCACCGGAAGCACCAACCGATCCGCGCCTTGGAATGCACGGGTGAATTCGATGCTCGAGCATTTCACAGAGAAACTCGCAAACCCGCGCTCGTGCGCCACTCTGGCCCCTGGAGAGGACCGCTGCTCGCAAGAGCATCATCGCGCGGGTGGCACCTTCCTCTAGGTCGTCTCCAACACCAACGCAGTGTGAGCGCACGAGGTTCTGCTGAAGAGCCACGATTTGGTCGGGAGAGATACGAACTTCTGCCATGGCGCCGAAGCCGGTATTCACACCGTAAACCGCTGGTGCTTCTGCTCCGCCAGAGACGATGGCATCAACAACGGCCCGCGATCGATTCATGGCGGCGATGGACTCTGGGCTGGGCCGCACGGAACGGAACCTCCTGGCCACCTGAGTAATGGATTTGAGGGTGAGTGGCTCTTGGCCAAGTAGGAGTGTCGGCTCTTGCACGCGGGGATAGTGCGAGTCGAAGGCTCTGCCGGTCAACAGCCAACGGCCATCAGCGAGTTTGGAGGCTGGTGGATTGGTATGCCACTGCAAAGGCTCGATCCCCGCAGCAGTCACGGGTGTCAAAGCGTTGACAGGCAGGGGCTAACCCTCCGATAATTCTGCGGACTTAGGGCGCAAGTCTTTGGTGGACCGAAGAAGACGATGGCGGCAAACGACACCCCAGATGACAAGAAGGAACCCGGGCTAGAGATCCTCGATGCGCCCAAGGGGGTGGTGTCTGTTGTGACGCCCATCGACCCGAGCGAAAGCGTTGATGCGGCTGTTGCCGAAGACGGCTTTGCGGATGAGGAGAGCCTGGATCTCGATGATGTTGAAGAACTCGACATCGAAGAGCTGGACGACTTTGAGGTACTGGATGAGCTTGACGAGGAGGTCGAAGCAAAGCCTTCCGCTGCGCCGCCTCCCATGCCAGCTCCGCCTCCGGTACCCCGTACTACTGCAAAACGCGATGGAGCCGATGGAGCGCCAGTTGCCAACGCTTCGGTCGCACAAGCTGCCGCTCAACCACAAACTGCGCCGGCCGCTCAAGCTCCGCCGGCCGCTCAAGCTCCCCCTGCCGTACCACCGAGTGCCGCGGCAGCCCCTCTCGAATTTCAACTCGTCGAACCAGACGAGGTCTCAGCTCTCGACGAGCTCCTCGTTGGGCGGGGGCCACTCGACTGGGAGCGCCGCGCCGACAAGCTCACCAAGGAATTGGCGATTGCGGAGAACAAGTCTCGCATGGGTGAGCTCGCCTACGAACTGGGAGAGCTGTATCAGCGCCATCTCGGTGATGAGGCTTCCGCGGTCAAGGCATTCGGGCGTGCGCTTCAAGCTGACCCCAGCCTCCGCGCCAACTTGTGGGCGATTCGCCGAATCTTTTATCGGCGAGAATTGTGGCCCAACCTCGTTAAGCTGATCGGTGCGGAGCTGCGCTTTGCGTCCAACGATCGACAGCGGGCTGACCTCCATTTGGAGCGTGGCAGAATTCTTCTTAGTGGCGTCGGAGAACCTTCGGCGGCGCAAGAGGCGTTTGAACAGGCCTTGGCGCTGCAACCAGGCTGTCACAGTGCGCTCTTGGCTCTCGAGTCGTTGGCAGGGCAGCGCGGTGACCAGGAACTGCTCTATCGCACGCTCGCGCAGTTGGCTGCTGCCAGTGAGGTACCAGAGCGCAAGGCTGCAATCCTCGTAGAGCTGGCCAGGGAGTTTCGGCTTGGCGACCAGCGGCTGGATGAAGCGCGAACTCTGCTAATGGAGGCGGTGCAACTCGACTGTCTGCACAGTGCGGTGGATCGAGAGCGCGAAGCCCTGGCTCGGCATACCGAGGATTCCAGCGCGCTGGCGACCTGCCTTGAGGCGCGAATTGGCCGCTTGCAGGAGAGCTTTGGGATCGCAGGAGTGCCGCAGTCGGACGAGGCCCCCGAAGACAGCGGATCCGGGCAGCGCGTACGAGAAATTCTGGCACTGCGGCGCGAGCAAGCGCAGGTCCTAGCCGATGGCGGCGATGAGGATGGTGCTTGGAATTGCCTGCACCAGGCGCTTAGTCTGGCTCCACAAGAGCCAATCCTTTTGGCCGACCTCTCCGACCTGGCAGAGCGTTTGGGTCGCTACGAAGAACTCGCAGAGCTGGTGGCTGCGCGCGAGTCTGGCGAGGTTGACCCAAGCCGTGCCATTGGGCTGGCTTTGCGTCGAGCAAGCGCGCTCGCAAAGGCTGGCAAGCAAGAGGAGGCCGACGAAGTATTGGCATCTCGTGCGCGAAGTACGCCCGGGTATTTGCCCCTTGTCGTCGCGCGCGAACTCAGCGCCGGCACGCGTTCTGAGTGGGGAAAGCTTGCAGCACTCCAGTCAGAAATGGCGGAGACGCTACGCCTGGGAACCGCCTTTGGCGCTGGTGCGGATAGCGAACCCGAGCCGGAAACCGCAGCCATTCACTACGTCGTCGCGGGAGACCTCTTGCGATACGGGGTTGGCGACCTCGAAGCGGCAACGTCGAGCTACACCCTCGCTCTCGAGGTCCACTCCGAGTGTTCCGCAGCAACGGCGGCACTGGTTAGCTTGTACACAGCTTCGGGGCGAGCTGAGGATGCGGCCCGTCTTCTTGAGACCGAGCTTCTGGCAGACCCGATCAAGGCCGAGCACGAGCGAGCGGATGCAATTCGCAGACAGCTGATCGCCCTCTATCTCACAATTGGAGACGCGGGCGGTGAGCTTCGTGCGGTCGATGGGCTTCTTGAAACGGCAAAGGACGACGTCGCGTTGCAAGGGCGCCGCGTCGAGCTGCTGCGAGAGCTCGGGCGCGTGGAGCCTTTCTGTGAGGCTGCTCGCTCGCTAGCCGATTCTCTTTCCGACCCCGACGCGCAGGCGTACTACTTCTTTGAAGCAGGACGAGGTTTCGCGGAACGCCTGTCCCGATGGGGGGATGCTGCCGCGTGTTTTGCTGAATGCCGCCAGCGTTGGCCCGAAGATCCTCTGGTGCCAATCCTGGAGTTGGACGCGCTGCGAGAGGCCAAAGACTGGCATGCGCTCGAGTCGTGCCTGCGTGGCCACATCGAGCACTGTGCAGACGAAGCCGTCGTTGACTACGGGAGAGAAGCTCTTTGGGTTGTCGAGTTTGCTCAGGAAAAGTCTGAAGCCGCGAGTAAGCTCGCTATCGCCCTTTGTGAGCGCGTTCCCGATTCGCTCCCCATACTTCTTGATGCGCTGGCCTGTCTGGACCGAAGTGACGAAGGCCCTCTCGCACTCGCCGAAGTCCTTGAGCGAATCGTTGAGGCTAGTGGCAGCGAGCTAAGAGCCTATGCGCTCTTGCGTCTCGGAATGGTGAGCCGGGTGCTTGGGCGCGAGGCCGAGGCGGAACAGGCCTTTCGCCGTGCCGGAGAAGAGGGGCAAGTGGCGGGTTGGGTTGCGCTGTATCACGGCGCTGTCTTGCAGGGCGATGCTGATGTGCAAGCGGAAGCACTGCGGGAGGTCGCTTCAACACTCGATTCGCCCGAAGAGCGCACAGGCCTACTTGCCTCAGTGGCGTGGTCCGAAGCGCTGCGCGGTAACGACGAAGAAGCCTCAGAACAATTCGCAAAGGCGCGTGAGGGAAGTGAGTCACCCGTGGGGGCGCTGCTTGGGCTCTCTCTGCTCGCCGCCAAGAAACAGGAACCGCAGGAACAGGGCGAATTCTTAGAAGCATTGGCCGGCGCAACACAGGGTGCCTATGCGCAAAGTGCGCTGCTACTGCACGCTGCCATGCTTGCGGAGGTCGAGGGCGACGAAGACTTGGCTGGAACGCGCCTGCGAAAAGCGCGCACGATCTCGCCGCAAGATGCTGGGACTGCCGTTGTTCTTGCCGACAGATTGGCGCCGCTAAGTCCCGAAGGCGAAGAGAGTGTTCCCGACCTGCTCGAGCGTGCAGAGTTGTGCGATATGCGCTCGGTTTTGGCCGATGCCGGGTCCGCGCGTGTGGACTGGGAGCTTGAGCGTGCGGAGGCACTCGAACTCGCGGGACACCTGCAAGAGGCGATCGCAGCAGTGGCGTCCGTACTTGATATGAGGCCTGGTCACATCCGCGGCCTGCAGACCTTGCGACGGGTATGCATTCGGGGTGGCGATAGGGCGAGTCAAGCTCGAGCCTGCGTTGCGCTTGCGCGGCAAATTGGCGACGAGGAGGGGAGAGTCGAGCTGTTTCGCGAAGCCGCTTCCATCCTCGATGGCGAGCTAGATGATACGGCTGCCGCCGTTGCCACGTACCTTGCCCTCTTAGTGGAACTGCCAGGAGCACCCGAGTACGAGCGGCTCGTTGCGATTCTTCGCGAGCATGATGACACCCGGACCCTGTACCGAGTGTATTCGGCGCGTCTCAAGTACCTCGACGTAGAAGGGGAGCACAAGGCTCGTATTCCCATCCTGGCGGCTCGGGCGCGACTTCGCAGAGCAATCGGTGACATTCGCGGTGCGGCTCGCGACTTCGCAACACTTTTGGAGATCGATCCGAATCACCTTGAGGCCCTCTCTGAACGGGCACAGCTGCTCGAGCAAATCGGCGATGATCGCGAGGCTGCAGAACTCCTAAAGTCCTACCTTGCGCTGGAGGCGGATCCTGCCAAACGCGCGACGGCGGAGCTTGTGCTATCGCATCTTATGGCCGATAGCCTCGACGACCTGCAGGGGGCGATTGAGCAACTGGAACACGTGGTTCGGCAGAACCCCCACGATTTGGAAGTGCGCGAGCGCCTGTTGGCGTTGCTGGTGAAGGCCCAGCGCGTCGACGAAGCGAGTGTTCTGATTCGCGAGATGGCGAGCATGCGAAAGAGCGACGGCGAACGCGCCCGAGACGAGTTGCGCATTGCCAGCCTGCAACGCGAAGCGGGGAATCGAGAAGCTGCGGTGGCAAGTCTGCGACGCGCAAGGCAATACGATGCCCTGAATATCGAAGCGCTCAGCGATTTGATTGAACTCGTTGGCGGCGAAGCAAAGACGCGCAAAGCCCTGGTGGACAGCGCGGTTTCCGATTTGCGGCGAGCAATCTCCGAGGAGCCGGTTGAGACGTCGCTCTACGAAAAACTCGCAATTGTGGCGCGCTGGGGTGAACTGAAGGCGTTAGAGCGTCAGTCGCTGCAGGCTCTTGAAATCGTCGGAAGCTTGAGCGGGGAGCAAGAAGCCGCCCTCAAGGCCCTTGGAGCGAGTCCCGCCAGTGCTGAGATCGTCGCTGGGGATGAGGTCTGGCGAAGCGCTCTGCAACATCGTGATTCGGGCGGATTTGCTGGACAGTTGTGGCAGGTCATTGGCCCGGCGGTCGCCTCGCTTTCCGGTGGAACCCCCGATGGGCTCGGATTTGATCGCAGCCATCGTGTCAAAGGCAAGAGCGTCGCCAAAGACCTGCCTGAGGTAGCGCGATTGGCAGGTCATCTCGGACTGGAAACGCTTGAGGTCTATCGATCGGATGCCCGAGGCGAGGTCGCACGCGCGATTACCGGGGATACCCCAACCGTGTGTCTTGGCGGCGGATTGGCGAAGGCTGCCACGCCTGAACACCGCTTCGCTTTAGGACGCTGTTTGGCCCATGCCAAGGCTGGTTCGGGGAGCGCTGCGGAGCTAGCGGAGGCCGACCTCTACGAGTATTTCGCAGCTGCTGCCGAACTCGCTGGTGTCCGAACTCTGCCCGACTCGCTGGTCGATAGAGTCAAGGCCGAGGCGGTCTCGGCGCTTGCCCGCCGCATGGCAAAGGCATTGGGGCGCAAGGCACGCAAGGAACTCACTGCGATGGCGCCGCGTTTTGCTGAGCTTGGGTCGCCCATGGTGTGGCGTGTGGGCACCGAGCAAACAGCAGCACGTGTTGGTCTTGCTGTTTGCGGCAATTTGATTGCTGCGATGGATATTCTGGATGTTGGAAAAGGCGGCCGCCCGCTAGCGGATGCTCCTGTCGGGCGGGATCTAGTGTCTTGGTCGGTGGGAGAAGAGTTCTTAGCCATGCTGGGAAGCGCAGGCGCTGCCACCACAGCACGCGGAGGTAGTGATGTCTGAGGGCAACGAAGAAGATCCACTCGCAGGAATTCTCGGCGAGGAGCTGGGCGAGTGGGACAAGATGTTCGATTCGTTGCACGAGACAGCCGAAGCCGAAGCGGCGGAGGGGGCCGATAATGCTGTTGTCACAACCGATCCTCCAACGCCGGTTGTGAAGATCGATGCAGCCGCGATTGACGGTGCTGCAGTTGATGGTGCCGCCGTGGATCCGCCGACACCGGTAGCGGGTGATGCCCTGGACTTTGCTCTCTCCGAGTCCACTCGTGATTACTCAGGTGCTGTGCCGGAGCCGCTGCCGCCATCACCATTCGAAGAAGATGGCGGGTTCACTCTCGGCCCACCGGGCGCGGTGCCTTCGGGGATTGCCGACGAGGGCGAAGCTGAGCTCAGCTTTGGTGGAGTTCCGGAAGCACTGGGAACACTTCTCGGAAGTGAAGGGCACGACGAGTTCGACCTGGAGCTTGAGCAGTCGCGAGAAAGCAGCAGCACACCGGGCATCCTGGATGTTGCCCTTGCAGATGTGCTCGGCGTTCAAGAGGTCTCGGCCGAGCAAGAGCTTGCGCGAATCTCTCCTAGCGCGAATGCATTCTTCGATGATGGCCCTTCGGATACGCCAGCGTTTGCACTTGACGAGGATTTCTATGAGGGGATTGAAGTTGGAAACAATGCCATCCCCACGCCTATCCCCGAAGACGAGCCCATTGATTCCATGGCCTACCACTTCACGGGTACGCCGGGCGAGGCGAGTTCTGCGATCGGCACCGAGGGGGCGACACCCGCAGCAGGCGTGGTTATTCCCGACGCTGCCAAGCGACCCGACGCTGTGCCCGAGGCGCTTGTTGCTGACGAATCGGATGGTGTTCCGCAGAGCATCGGCGAGCAAGGCCATGGAGCGCTTCGCACTGGGGCAATTCGAGCGGAAAGTGAAGACAGCTTAGAGCTTGCCTCCGAAGTGGATGGTGCTCTAGAAAGCATGCGGAGTGGGCCAAGCACGCCTCCGCCTGAGAGCGTCGCGCCAGAGGTTGCTGCAACGAGCGAGTCCGTCGCCGAAGCGAGCCCGCGAATCGATGGCGTTGTAGACGCAGCCTTTGACGATGCTGTTGCCATGAGTACGGGCACGCTGCACACCGGACCTCAGCTTCTGGAGGCCGACGTTGAGCCCGACCTGCCAAAGAGCAAATTCGCCGCAGCGCTACCCGAACTCGACTTGGCAAGAATTCACGTTGTTGAACGTGTCGAACCCGACGTAAGTAATCGGACCGAGGAAATCGCTCGACTTCTTGTGCTTTACGAACGAGAGCTTTCCATCCTCGATGAACCCGGGGCTACGATTCGCATGCGGATCGAATCGGGACGCTTGGCCGAGAGCCTCGGCGATCTCGATAGGGCTCGGCGTCACCTTGATGAGGCTCTCAAGCTTGATCCTCGACTGGTGCCCGCGAATCGCGCCCTTCGCCGAATCGAGCGACGCCTTGGCAATTGGGACCAAGTGTTAAGCCAGCTCGACAACGAAATCCAAAAGGCTGGGGCCATGGAGGCCAGGGCTCTGTCGGCATACCGGGCGGATTTGCTCATGGCAGTTGGCGAGCCTGATCTCGCTAGGGTTGCGGTTGGCGCCTTGCTCGATTCGGCTCCTACCGATACGCGGGCATTGCTGGCAAATCTTGAGCTGGCCTTTGTCGATGGACGTGAAGAAGAGGTGCGAAGCACGCTCGCGGCTCTCGCTGACACCCTCAGCGGATCACGGCTTCGTTCGGTCATCTATGAAGTCGGTGGCATGATCGCTGCGCGGGATGGGGATGCGGATGCGGCTGCTGGCAACTATGCACAAGCCGACCAAGCACATCCAAATCTAGGAGCACAGCTTGCTCAGTCAACGCTCTCTGCGAACGGCGAACAGGGCGAAGGGCTTACCCAGCTTGTTGGGCGAGTTTCTGAGAATAACTCTGAACTCGGGGCAGCCTTCGCATGGCTCGCCGCCGAAGCGGGTATCGGAGCAGGCAACGCAGATGCCGCAGCCAATGTCATTTCGGAGGCGGGCGAGGCATTGGCCGCGCATCCACTGCTTGTGAATTGCAGGTTGCGGGTCGCCAACGATGACCAGGTGCTCGCAGAGTCGTGGCAACAACTCGCCTCGGGAATGACGGGCGTTTCAGAGAAGAGTTGGGCGCTGCATCAGGCGATGCAGTGTGCGAATCAGCCAGGGGGCACGGACGCATTGCCTCTGGCCGAGGCAGCGCTGGCGGTCAACGCCGAGAGTGCATACGCCCAGCTTTGGGTGCAGCGTTTGGGCGGAACACCCGAAGCCGCCGATTCCCCCGCCGATTCCCCCGCCGATGCACCGCAGACGCTTTCGGCAGCCTTTCGCCAGGCGCGGCTCCTGCAGAGCGCCCAAGACTACTCAGGCGCGAGCGCGGTGGTGGCTTCCCTTGTTGCGACGAAGTTGGCAGAGACACCCTCATTGCGGCCCTATAGCCTTGAGCTCGCTCATGCCTCGGGCGATTTGGTGGCTCAGTCACAAGACTACACCGAGATGGCGCGAGAGGCCGGAAGCGAAACTCTCTCAAGGCACGCCGGTCGTTCCGCGGCCCGCGCCCTCAGCCGAGTTGCGACACAAACCGATGCAAGTGCAGCAGAGGGCCCGCTAGCTCAGGCTGCAGAGGCGTGGCGAGACCAAGCGGACCTTGAGCCGGGGGCCGCTGCCGAGAGCGCACTGCTGCTCGCAACGCTATCGAAGAACGACACCAAAATCGCAGAGTGCACTGCGGTCGCTATCGAACAAGCGCAGGCGGAGCGACGCTCTCAATTGGCAGTCGAGAGCGCCTGCAGAGTCTTGGAGCGCGAACCTAACGAGTCCGCCGAGGCCTTGGCGGCTCTGCTACACGAGCAGCCAACGATGCGCGCATCAGAACTGTTCTGGTCTGTCGCATTGTCCACAGCCAGGGTTGGCGAGGCTTCTGAAGCTCTCGAGGCTATGGTCGACCGCGTTCTAGCTGTTGGCAATCTTCAAACAAACGATCAATCAGCACGAATGGACCGCTACCGATTCCGAGCGGCGTACGCACGAGTGCAGCACGATTTGGATTTGGACGTGGCAGTTGAGTCGCTGTCGGCCGTGGTTGCCGGCCGTCCAAAGTTCGGCGCGGCGAATACCCTTCTGGCAACCGCACTTGGCCACGGAGGGCAGGGGGCCACTGTGCCCTCAGCGTCTGCAAACGAGCCCTTGGCGTCTGCAAACGAGCCCTCAGCGTCAGCTAGCGAGCTTTCAGCGAGCAGTGCCCCAAGCCCAACCCTTCCCAAAGACTCCATTAGCGCCGCCATTCGACAAATTGAGGCCGTTGCCAGAACCGGTGCGATTGGGGAGGCTGCGGATCGCGGCGCAACTCTCCGAGCCCAGTACCCCGACGATGCCCTCGTGCGACACACCTTTGAGCGCTTCGCTTGGCTCGCTTCCGCCAGCGCCGATTTGGCAGAGCCTGTGTTGGCGAACTTGCGGCTCGCGGAAGAGCGGGGCGATGGCGATGCAAAGGCTGCGGCCTGCGAAGAACTGGCCCGCATCGACTTGGAGTTGCGCGGCGATCGAGACTCTGCGCGGATGTTCTGGGAGTCGGCAAGCAACGCGGCTCCAAGGCGAGCAGACTTGCAGCGCATTCTAGAAGGCGAGTACCGAGGCAGTGACGCGCACTTGGCAGAGCGCCGAGTCATGCTTGGCCGCGTAATCGCCTGCCTCAGCGGCGGCGATGAGCGCAGTGCGTATTTGTTAGCGCGTGCACGGCTTTCGCAAGCGATGGGCCGAGATGCAGCTGCCGTGCGCTCAGACTACGAAGGTGCCCTGGAGGACGACGCTCTTTGTAGGGAGGCGCTCTTTTACCTGGAGTCGGAGGCGAGTCAAGCTGGGCCAACCGAAGCACTTGCCAATTTGGAAGCTAGTGTCTCTCAGTACTTTTCTGATGACCCACGCGCCCGCGGTGCGTTTCTGGTTCGCTCTGGTGAAACGTGGAGAAGCCTAGGGCAGCGAGACCAATGCCTCGCCCGCCTAAAGGCTGCGCTGCAAGTTGTACCGGGGTTTGCACCGGCGCTATCTGCCTGGCGAGACCTCGCTCTCGATCACGAACTCTGGGACGAGCTTTCCGAAGCATGCCTGCTCGAAGCGATTAGCGTCGATAGCGATGCTGCTCGGGCATCACTGTTCTTGCTTGCCGGCGTCACGTTGATGGACAAGGTCTCCGATCCCGAAGGCGCCATCTCGGCACTTCGAAAGGTCTTGGTTGTTACCCCTCTTGATCGCGAAGCGTTCGTGCGACTCCGACAGCTGTACTTGGCCAAGGAAGCCCACGAGGATCTGGCTCAGTTGTTCTCGATGCGATTGGCGGCAGGGCCAGCCTCCGATCAGGAGCGAAGTGAACTCCACCTCTCGCTGGCGAGAGTCCTGCGCGGTTCGCTCAACAATGACGCTGAAGCGCTGGTGCACTATCGAGCACTACTGGCGTTGCGACCCAATGACAAAGAAGCGGTCTCCGCGGTCTCCGACATTTCGTGGAGCCAGGCGAAATGGGCCGACGCCGCAGAAGCCCTCATGGTGCTGGCTCGCATCGAAACCGACACGGAGGCGCTGGTCTCGGTCTTTACTCGGCTGGGTACCATCTACGCCGAACATCTTCCCGAGCCGCGCTGGGCGCTAAAGTCGTTTCACAAGGTCATTACCCTGGAGCCTGGCAATCGCGAGGCGCTTAGCCGAATTGCAGAACTCGGGGCTGAGTGCGGTGAATTCCGCCTCGCCTTGGGGGCGTGTGAGCAGCTCATCAAGCAAGAGCCACCTATTGCGCAGCGCATCGACGTGCTCATTCGCATGGCTTCGATTCTCCGCACGCATGCGGACGATCCAAAGAATGCCGAGAGAGCCCTTAGACACGCACTAGACCTCGATCCAAGTAGCGACGCCGCACTCGATGCATTGGTGCTCTACTACGTCGAACAGAAGGATCTACGCAGTGCGCGGGTTCATGTTGACCGAGTCGCGAATGCAATGCGCAAGCGCATACGGGAATCCGCATTGGATGCTGAAGCGTACCGAGTCCTTGCTAGAGCAATGGCAGCGAAGGCGAGTGCAGGAGCCGCAGAGTGCATGCCGACGGCGCAAGTCGCGGCGAGCCTTGCGATTCAGCTTGGCGTGGAAAGCGCGGAGACCTCTGCTCTGGCAAAGCAAATCGGCGCCGGGATGGGAGCTGGGTTGGCCAGCGAGACCTTTGACGACCTGCTCTTCCCACAAGACGCCTCCGGATCGACCCGGACGTTGTTCGCGCTTTTGGGGGGCCGCCTAGCGAAACACATTGGCATCGATATTCGCCATCACGGGGTTGGGCGGAGTGACCGGCTTCGCAAAGGCATTGACGAGGCTGCCAGCATCATTCTTGAACTCGCTGCCGAGATGGGAGTCGACGATGTCGACATCTATGTCTCTAAGAAAAAGCCTAACTTGGTCGCCGTCGAACCCACGAGTCCATTCTCGTTAATTCTGGGCGCCGACGTGGCTAGCGCCGAGCGACTTTCGGAGTTGCGATTCTTTGTTGGGCGCAGCCTGAAAGGGGCATCGGCAAGCTTGTCAGCCCCACTTCAGTTGGGTGAGGAGCGCTTCGGTGTTCTTCTGATTGGATTGCTTCGTCTGTTCAAACCGGACTTCGCTCCAAACGCGGTGGATGCAGATGCTGCGGCGGCAGAACAGCAACGTCTGAGGCGGCTCATTCCAAGCAGCTTATTGCAGGAACTCCAACCGTATGCACTCGGGCTCGCCACCAGCGACTTCGATCACAGGGTGATCTGGCAGGGGATGACCGACGCCTGCAATCGCGCAGGACTGCTGTGCGCTGGGGACGGCAGCGCCGCCATCTCCGCTCTGATGCGCTGCAAAGGCTTCAGTGATCTGCGGAAGGGTATCCAAGACCCTGAAATTGCTTCGCTGCTTCGATTTGCCTGTTCCAGTGAGAACGGCAGGCTTTGGGCCGCAATGCGCGCTTAGCCTTCTGAGAATTGAATAGGGCCATCAAAAATGCTGGGACCACGCAACGGTCTTGGCAAGGTACGCTAGGCCTGCCCACCTCGTGAAACTACTTATGTCTCGCAATCCTCACCGCATCCTCCCGTCCTATCTTGTTCTCTGGTTGACGCTCGCGTTTGCGAGTGGAAGCGCGCTAATGGCCTGTGGGCCTGGCGGCTCGGATCCCGTAATGCGCGCGGTCGGCGATCAGCTTGCCGCCGTGAATCAGGAACTCGTGATTCCACTCAGCGCAACGGATGCCGATGGCGATGAGGTCTTCTACACCTTCTCGTCCAACGTTCCCGACATCTACGCCCGCGCGGAAGTGAGTCGTCTACCAAACGGCGGTGGTGAGTTTCGCTGGACGCCGCAGGCTGATGATGTCGGTGAGTGGTTCTTCGATTTTACCGCGAGCGATGGCAACCGTTCCGATACCATCACGATTCGCGTAGAGGTTCGGGCCGCCATCGGAGGAAACTCCGCCCCGCGCTTTGTGCACCCACAGGGCAGTGGCACAACGCTCGATCTCGCTGAGAGTGCGTGTCTTGAGCTCAATGTGGAGATTGCGGATGCCGACTCAGCGGAGGTTACGATTGCCCAGGGCCAGCCTCTTATCGAGGGCGCCGAACTCGACATTATTTCTGGAACGACAGCAACCTGGAGCTGGTGTCCTAGCGAACGACAAATCGAGGGGGACGACCGCTACAATCTCCTGCTCACGGCTGATGATGGCGACAACCCCCTTCGCTTGCATCCGTACTTGGTGGTTCTAAGAAGTCCTCTGAAGCCAAACTGCCCTGGTGACGCCCCTGTGGTTACCCACGAGGCGGCGGATTTGAGCAGTCTTGTTGGCATTACGATCGAAGCCATCATCACCGATGACCAAGGCCTCAAGCAGGAGCCGCTGCTCTACTACTCGGATACTCTCCCGAGTACGCCCCCAGACCTTGGGCAAATGATTCAAGTGACAATGGAAGAACGTGCCGACGATACCTGGATTGCGGAGATTCCCAATCCCGTCGCCGCCCTTGCCCAGGGCGCGACTGCAGACCTGCACTACGTAATCGTCGCGGACGATGACGACGATCCTGAAGGCAACTGCGACCATTTAACCCAAGCGCCTGCCACCGGGGCATTCTCGATGACCGTGACAAATCCCGGCGGTGCTGGTGGAGCGGAACTCTGTGAACCTTGCACGGCGGATGTTCAGTGTGGAGGCGCCAATGACCACTGCGTTGCAATTGGCTCTGGATCCGACTTGGTGTGTTTGACCGATTGCGACGCCAGCTGCCCAGCGGACTTCGAGTGTTCTACAGGCGATTTGGAGTCGGTAGATGGAGCATCGTCGCCGCAGTGTGTGCCGCAGTCTCTCGATTGCTCCGATCCTGGTGGCACGGTTTGCATGGATGACCTTCTCGAAAACAATGACGGCCGTCCCGAGGCTCTCGCCAATGCGCTCTTGGATGCAGACGTGGTGCACAACTTGGTGAGCTGCCCAGCGACGATTGGAAGTGGTGACGACGAAGACTGGTTTGAGATTGTGATTCCGGCAGAGGGCACGCTCGACGTGGACCTCGCCTTTGACAACGCGATCAGCGACCTCGACGTAGATGTCTACACCCAGGCCGGTGACTTCATTGATAGCTCCAGCGGCTTTGGCTCAACGGAGTCGTTGCGGCTGTGCGTTGCGCAGGGCTCGTACCTCATCCGCGTCTATGCGTTTGGTGCTTCAGAGAACCCGTATACGCTGCAATACAGCACGAGTGCCCAGACTTGTGATGCTGGCAGCTGCGCGGCCGATTCGCTGGAAGAAGATGACAACCTCGGCCAAGCGACGGCGGTCGATCTCGACATCGGTGTCTTTGAACGCACCGACCTCACGGTTTGTGAGGCGGATGAGGATTGGTTTCGAGTTGAATTGGACAACTCGGAGTTGCTGGCTGTGGACCTCACATTTGTCCAGGGCACAACCGGAGACTTGGATATCCATCTCTTCAACTCGAGCAACGTGGACTTGACGCCGTGCGGCCCCAGTGACGTTGCAAGCTGTGAAACCGACAATGGCCAGAGCGGTACCTCTAACGAGTCCGCGATTTTTGAAGCACCCGCATCGGGTTGCGCGCCCTGCGAGTTTTTCGTAGTGGTCCAGGGTTTCAATGGCGACGAAAACGACTACGAGATTCGCATTGAAGGCAGCAACTAAACTCACAATTCTCTTCGTGGCGGCCCTTGGATGCGGGGGCGCCGATACGGAGCCTGACCCGTGGCTGCAAGGATTGCAGCTTGCCGAGGTTCAGCCAGGGGTTATGGTTCCTGGCAGCCTTATCAATATCGAGGGCGCACGCTTTGTCGATAGCACCCTGGGAGATACCGAGTTGCACCTTCTCGGGCAGTTCACCGCAAGCACCGGAAGTGTTAGCGAAGTAGAACTTGAGATTGGGCCCCTATCGTTTGTCGATTTCGAGCACATGCAGGTCGCGTTTGGGGCGAGTGCTCAGCAGCGTTTTCCGGCGGCGGATGGTGAATTCTCCGGCGAGGCTTGGGTGGAGGTGCAATCGGCCCTCGATGGCCAAACCTACGCCAGTGGAAAACTCCCCCTTGCATTCGATGTGAGATCCAAACTTGAGCCATCGCTCACCGACGCACAAACAGGTGGTCTGTTCTTTATCAACGACCGCGTCGACGTGCAGGGCGACGGCTTCTTTCTCTCGGAGGGCGAGGGTACGACCGTAGCCGTTGTGGCGGGCTGCTTTCGCGCATCGGGAATCGGCCCGTGCGAAGAGGTCTCTCCGCAAGAGTTACGGCTTAGCGCCAACCTCTCGGGCGATCGGACAAACGCACACTTCGTGATTCCGCCCGACCTAGCGGGGATTTCCGGTGGCCTCTTTGAAGGCAGTGTAGCGATCGTGAATACGCATGCCGATGGCAGTGAGCTCCGTGCCGAGCCGGTCTCCGTTGCCTACGAGCTACTGCCGCCCACGCTGTTTTCCGTAGACGTCGATGGAGTTTCACTTGGGCAGTACGTGCAGTTTCTCGGCGGAGGCTTTGTTGGTGCACTCGATGGAAATGGTTCGGGTGGTACAGAGTTGTTCTTAGAAGGTGGGTTTACGCCAACGGGATCGGGCAGCAGTGTTCCGGTCGATCTATTGCTGCTGCCGGAAGTGCTTGAGGGGCGGACCATTCGCTATGTCATGAACGAGGATGATGCGCTTGGTCGCGCAATCGATCTTCGGCAAGCAACCGGTAGCTTTGTCGGCCGCGTGCGACTTCGTGTTGCCTATGATGGAGTTGTCCAGGTTGGAGAGGAGTTGCCCATCAACTTCGAACTCAAGCCGGTGAAGCAGGTGGTGTATTTGAACTTCCTGCCTGACTACGTGAATACGCTACGGCTCTTTGGCTTGCGAGCGGTGGATCGGGAAATTCGTGAACGTGTAGAAGCTGTCGTCGAAAGAGACTATGCCGGAGTGAACGTTGATGTTCGGCGTGAGGTTCCGACTGACTTTGCCCTCTATGCAACTGTGGACATCGCAGGCGAGGACCTCAACGGCCTGGGCTTGCTTGGATACGACAACACCTCCGGCAAGGATGTTGGCAATCTCAGGCTCTACGACCACATCGGTGGTGTGAATGCGGTAACCCAACAAGATGGCTACCCAGGCTTTGGCGGGGTCTTCATCGAGTCGATGTTTGCGTTCTCGAAACATCCCAAAGGGCTCGCGGACAGCATCTCCGGGTCCGATGAGTTATTCGATCAAACATTTGATGCGTTTCGACCGGATATGGCGAATGGGCAACCGGTGCGAGCGAGCGATTTTGCTCAGGCGGGGGTGACGGTTCCCAGCAGCAATCCTGGTTGCCCGGCAACGGATCGGTCGACAAGGATCTCCTGTGCCATTTGGGTGCTAGGCAACATCATCGGTACCACCGTGAGTCACGAAATCGCGCACTCGATTGGGTTGGCGAATCCCGACCTCCCAGGCGCGTTTCACAACGAGGGCGACGAAGAGAACCGGCTCATGGACAACGGTGGCGATCGCCCGTTTGCTGAGCGTGCCCAACTTGAAGGGGAGGGCCCAGGGCTCTTTTGCCGGGCCGCATACGACTACTTGCGAGAAGTACTGCCGAGCGACAGCCCAGCGGACTACACAGGCCGCGAGAGCTGCTTCTAGTAGTCTTTGTCGCAGAGTCGGAAAATGATGGACGATGGCCCCTCGTCATTCTCCTGGTAGACCGGCTCGTCACAAGGCATGGTTGCGAGAGCTTCCTGGTCGATCGCAGGCAGTTCAATGAGTTCCACCTCCACAACTTCTACCAATGGACCTTGCATGGAGCGGGCTGATGCTCCTGGGCACTCCTCTGACATGGGCATTTGCGCCCGCAAGATGAAGGCTGAACTCGCCACCGCGAAGAACATTGCCGCTGACGCCACCAGCATCACACCGACTCCAGTGTTCTGCCGCTGCGGATATAGCACCTCGCGCCGCAAAGCTGGGAGCGTGCTCGTCTCGGCACAAGTACCAGGAGCACAAGTACCAGGAGGAGTTGCGTCAATGATGCGAGCCTCAGGTTCAGGTGATCGTGACGTGTCAGAGTCCATTAGATCCAGTCTACCAGAGTCGCTTCACATCTCGATTGGCTTTTTCTCTGCCAGCGAAAGTTTCAGCGACTGAACCGATCCTGGGCTCTGAGCGTGTAAGTCTGGGTGTCGCAACGCGAAACCGTGAGAATCCGTCTAAACAGAGTGCTGCACACGGTGCTAGGATCCACGCAGTGACGGTTGGGAGCTCCGAGGTATCGGCCCCCCTTTTGGGGCAAGTGGTGGCAGAACGCTACTTCGTGGAAGAGCATCTTGGCGAGGGCGGGATGGGCACGGTCTATAAAGCCCGTCACATCACGCTCGAAAAGAAGGTCGCTCTCAAAGTCTTGCACGGCGAGTTTTCTCGCAAGCAGGACCTCGTAGACCGCTTTTTGCAGGAGGCAAAAGCGGCCTCTAGCATTCGCAACGAGCATGTCATCGACATCACGGATTTTGGTGTGACGGGCGATGGCTATGTGTTCTTCGCGATGGAGTACCTAGAGGGGCGGGACCTTCATAGTGAACTCCGCAAAATTGTGTCGTCGGGGCAGCTCTTCCCATGGGCCCGAGCGCAAGAAATATTCTTACAAGTCTGCGAGGCGCTCTCTGCTGCGCACGCCCAAGGCATTATTCACCGCGATCTTAAACCCGAGAACATTTTCCTCGTGGAAGGCACAGGACGCGAGGACTACGTAAAACTGCTCGATTTTGGAATCGCCAAAGTTCAGTCTCCGACGGGGGAGGAAGGCGAACGGAAACTCACGAAGACGGGCGTGCTCTTTGGAACTCCCGAGTACATGGCGCCTGAACAGGCTCGCGGCGAGAAGCCCGACCATCGAGTTGATGTCTACGCCATGGGGTGTCTGCTCTTTCAATTTCTGACGGGCACAGTGCCATTTAAAGCCGATAGCTTTATGGCGATTCTGACCCAGCACATGGTGGAGCCCGTGCCGGAAATTAGTGTTGACCTGCTCGCTCGATCGGGGGCGCCGACGGGAGTTCTTGGCATCATCGAGAAGGCGCTAGCGAAAGATCGAGACGAAAGGTTTTCTACCATTCGCGACTTCGCTGAGGCGGTGGCTGCTGTTGGGACTGGGGGCAATTCGAACACGGTTCCCGGAGCAAAACGCAGCGCGCGCGAGACCGCCCTAGTGGGGCGATCCAAGCGGCCATCGACACACTCGGCTTGGACGGGATCCGTTCGCCAAATCTCCGATATCGCCGAAGACGTCGATCAGGCTGACGCTGTGGCAGCAGCAGAAGTGGAGGCTCAGTCCACGTCCAAGAGTCGTCTTGTCATTGGTTCAATCGCTGCGCTGGTGCTGGCTGGAGGCGGTTTTGCGGCTGCAACCTTTATGGGCGGCGGCGACAACACGGCCAAGCAACCAACTACCACAGTGCCTGCAACCTCTGATGTTCCCCCCACCGGTCTTGGTGGCGGCGGTGAGCCCGCGACGTTGGCGGACGATCCCAAGGGCACGCAGGCCGGCGGTGCAGCGGCAAATCTCACAAATGCGCCAGACGCGGGCACGGGCCTTGCGGCGGACCTCATTCCGGATACCGTTGGCAAGGACAAGTCCAAGGGCAAACGACCTCGCGGAAAAGACGGAGTCGAAGGCTCAGGCAAGACACCTACGGCATCCGCAGGTGACAAGCCGGGAACCAAGCCTGCCGTGGCAAAGGATCCGGGAACCAAGCCTTCGGTGGCAAAGGATCCCGCGCCTAAGGATCCTGTGAAGCCTGATGTAAAACCGGAGTCAAAGACCCCCGGCTCGATTGACGAGCCGAAGATCAAAGACCCCTTCGATACAGCGCCTTAGCGCTTCGCTCGGGCTCGCTCTACCACCACGCCTCGCTCGTGAAATACGAGGCCGGTGCAGGCATCAATGACTTCATCTGCGAAGTCTTCTGGGACGCGAATGTAACAGTGCGTGTTGCGAAGGGTGATTCGCCCGAGTTGCTCGGCCGTCTCCCCTAGCGCCTCGCCTAGAAAGCTGCGAATCGCCTCAACATCGGCATCTTCGCGCTTTCCAACATTCACAAAGAGCCGCACGCTCGGATCCGATGACGCTTCGCTCTCATCCGCTGCCGATTCGCCTGCGCCATTGGATTTCGAAGCGTTGTCGTCTCGAGCGTCATCGCTTGTCGACGCTTCAGCACGAACCGAGCCGTCGTCGCTATCCGTCACGTCCTCCGCGTCTTTGCTGCTTCTGCGTCGACGACGACGTTTCTTTGCTGGCTTCGCATCTTCCTCCTCATCAGAGGAACTCTTAGCCTCAACCACTTCGGCGTCATCGCTCGGTGCATCCTGTTTGCTATCCGCCCATGCTTCCCAAAACTCGCCGTGCACGCCAGCATCCGTTCGCGGCTTGCGCTCACGGCCCTTGACGGCCTTCTTCTTTGCGGTCTTCTCTGGGAATCGGCGTTTGACCTCTTGGGTGTCACCAACCTCGTCCTCTTCCTCGCCTTTGGCAGCAGATACAGTCTCCGCTTTGGCCTCAGACTCCTCGCTCGATGAACCGCGTCCTCGGCGACGTCGCTTGCGGCGTGGTTTCTCGGTATCGTCGGCGGCCTCTAGAGGCTCGTCCACGGTCGCTGCCTTTTGAGCCTCTGCCGGAGCCTCTGCCGGCTCCTCTGCCGAGCTTGCGGCTTCGTTTGCGACTGCCTCGGCCGCTGGGGCCTCAGTGACAACTACCTCTGCTTCAGTTGAAGCTTCGGGAGCTGCGTCGGCTGCGAGCGGCGGTGTCTCGGAGCCTTCTTCGGCTTGGCCTCGTCGTCGCCGTCGCTTGCGTCGTGGACGCTCTTCGGTTGTTGCATCAGGGTCCGCGACAACCTCCGCGGCACTAGCGACTGGAGCCTCTGCGGCTGCCTCTGCTTCAGTGGCGTCCGGAACCTCAACAGCGGCCTTTGCGGGAGCCTCAGCAGCTGCCGTGGCTGGCACCTCAACAGCAGTCTCGGCTGAGCCAGTGGTGTCTTTCGCGACAACCTGGTCCTCGTCACGGCCTCGTCGCCTTCGCTTGCGACGTGGGCGCTCTTCCTCAGAACCAGACTCGGCAACTGGTGCACTGGTTTCTCGAGCGGTGACGGGGGCCTGCGCAGCCGCCGGCTTGGCGGCTGGCTTCTTTGCGGGCTTTGTTAGGAGCCTCTGAAGCAGCAATGCCACGACACGCTCTCCTTCATTGCTTTGCCAGAGGCGCCGCGCCAAAGCGATGTGTTCCTTGCGGGCGTCTCCCTCAAGCATCGCGATTACGCGCTCGTAGAGTTCGCCTTCCTCAATCGCTGCCATCTCATCGGCGTTCGGAAGGTCGCGTTCCGTTGGAATGATCTTGTAGATAAGCTTGAGGTAGTAGAACGCGCCAATCTCGCGAGGTCCGACTAGGCTGAGTGCCGTACCTTCCTTGCCGGCTCGCCCGGTTCGGCCCGAGCGGTGTACGTACACCTCAGGGGATGACGGGAAGGTGTAGTTGATGACGTGTGAAAGCTCACTGATATCAATGCCACGAGCAGCAATGTCGGTGGCGACCAAGAAGTTTAGGTTCTTGTCGCGCATGCGGCCCATGACGCGCTCGCGGTCGGACTGGGAAAGATCCGAGGATAGCGCCTCGGAGTCGTAGCCATTCTTGCGCAAGTAGCGAGCGACCGTATTTGTCTCATCGCGGGTGTTGCAGAAGATGATTGCCGAGTCGGGCTTTTCCGCCTTCATCAACTTCAGAAGATCTCTGTTGCGAGCCATACCGCTCACTACGTAGTAGTAGTGATCGATGAGCTCTGCCCCAACGCTATCGCTTGAGAGCGTGAGCATCTTAGGTTCGCGCATGTGTCGGCGACCGATGCGTTCAATCTCCTTGGGGATGGTGGCCGAGAAGAGCATCGTCTGGCGCTTGTCTTTTGCCGGTAGCGTGCTGACGATGTTTTCGATTTCCTCCTGGAAACCCATTGAGAGCATCTCATCGCACTCGTCGAGCACGAGCATTCGGATGCCCGACGTATCCATGGTGCCTCGGCGAATATGATCCAAGACACGTCCGGGGGTACCAGCAACAATCTGGCCGCCATCTTCGAGTTTCTTAATCTGTGGCCCGATGGGCGCGCCGCCGTAGATTGGAACCACAGCGACGTCCATGTGGATGACGAGCTTTTCGATTTCTTTGGCGACCTGCAGGGCAAGCTCGCGAGTCGGTGCGAGAATTAGCGACTGAACACCCTTTTTCCCGTCGGAGAGCATTTGGGCGATCGGAATGCCAAAGGCCGCGGTTTTGCCCGAGCCTGTCTTGCTCTGGACCATGAGGTCATCGCCCTCGGTAAGGGTCTCAAAGACCGCTTCCTGAACAGGCATCGGCCGGTCGTAGCCCATGTCGCCAAGGGCGCGCATGAGTGTGGGAGCGAGTTTCCAGTCTTCGAAATGAGCGGGTTCGGGTGGAACTTCTACCGCTTCTAGGCCGGCATCAGCCGAGGCCAGGGCGGCGATGTCAGCCTGGGAAGGCTCGCTGCTTGCGGTAGAGGGGTCGTCGTTGGAGGTAGTGGTTTCTTTTGCCATCGTATGTCGATTCCTTGATGGCTGCGGCTCGGTTCAAAGGCGGCCCGGGTAGGGGCGCCAACGTGAGAAGGCCTGGTCTTGAAAGACACCGCGGGTGTCATCGTGTGTTCGCTCATGGCGTACCTCCACTACTCGCGGGAGCATTGCTCTCGGGAGGCTTGTTGGGGACATGGCGTTCGATTCGTTGTTGAATCGACTCGCGGGATTCGTCAAGGGCGCGACGCATCTCAAAGAGCTCGTCAGCTTGTTCGTTGTCGAATTCGGCCAAGAGACTGTTGTATCGGAGTCTCATAGCCGGGAGCGCCTCGTGGACGTGCGCCATCCTGTCGTAGGCAGCTCCCATTGTGGTTTCAGCGAGTTCTGAGAAGCGGCATCGTGCGTCGACGACGTCCCAGTGATCTCGCCATTGATTCGAGAAGCGTTTCCAATCGGAGGCCAGGTCGCCACGTCGGCTCGACGGTCGTCGGTCGTTCGCGGCCTCACCAGCTACGGGCTGGGTGAGAAGCGTATTTGTCTTGGCGCTCAAGTTGGTTAGCTGCTCTAGGACTAGGGTGTTGCACTCGAGAAGATCGCGAGGATCTGGGTTGTCGGTGACAATCGAGGATTCGGGGAGTTGGACTGCTGGTGTGCGGAAGAAGAGGTGCTTAACCACGCTCGCTGTGAGCACTAGGAAAGCGACCGCGGCCGCCATTGCATAGATTGCCAGCAGAACCTGTCTGTATCGCCGAAACTCGTTTGGTCGTTTCTGTTCTCTCGTCAACGCTAGTACTTGGGTTCGACCGACCTTATGCGGGGCCACCACAGGCGTCAAGCTGTTGGCGTCATTGGACCCTCGCGCGTTTCGATAGACGCGCTAGGGATCCGGCAGAACTGCCACAACTTGGCCATTTACGTCACTCTCCCAGATGCCCAGCAAGCGAGCGGGGATTCCACAGCCCACCGCGAGACCTGCTTCTTCGCAACTCCCTTCGGTTGGGACTTGAAACCAGCGTATCTCAGCTCCAGGTAAGAGTTGGCCTTCTGCATCACGGACTTCGCCACGGGCATACGAGGCTGGTGGCAAGCGCATGGCGCCAAAGTCAATGGCGGTGAGGTTGCCCTCATCGGTTCCAATACCGACGTTGCTGAAGGTCCAGCGGGGCGCAGCAGAATAGTCTGAAGGAGCCACTTCGAAATCGTATCGAGCCATCAGGCCCAAGAACTGGGGATCCAGCCAGAGGAGAAAGTCGCCTGCTTCACCAGTGAGCTCCGATGGAAACTGCAGGTTGTCGAGGGTATTGCGATCTTCGGTTTCAAGGGCAAGGCGAAGGAGCGGGGAAGGCCGCACCGAGATCGGGGTGTCAACCAGCGGGCTATCGTCGCCTCGAGTGATTGTGCCTGTGACCGCGACGCGCCGGCGAAGGTCAAGACTTGTGAGCACCGGCGCACCATCTCCGGTCCCAACTTCGATTTCGGTGTCAAAGGAGGAAGCGTACTCAGAGTCGGGTGGGGTGAGGACGCGAACCTTGTACATGCGGTTCACATCGATATTCCCTGGGTACAGGGTCACGCTGGCAATGCCGGGCTCGCTTTCGGTGAGTCCGTTGCTGGTGACCTGAGCTGCGAAGCGAACGCGAACGTCGCGCTCTTCATCAGCATTTTTCTCAAACGTGGTCTCAAACTGGAGTGTTGCGCCAGAGATAGGCTCGAGGGCTCCGCCGCTTGAGAGACCCATGAGTGGCAACTTAAACGTCACTGGGTTGGCCGCATTTGGCATTCGCAACGGCGCAAGCTGATGAGCGACGGTTGGTGCTTTGGGATCCGGATCGCGGACGTATTCGCCAGCGAGACGCAGCGTTGGAAGCGTTACTCCAGGGCCGGGTTTGGCGATGATGTCGAACGCATCGAGCATGTTGATCGGGACAGACAGCGAGAAGCAGCCCTGGTCGTTCGTTGTGACGATGGAGGATGCGCGAGTGAGCGTTGAGAGTGTGGTCCAGCGACCAAGTGCACTCACATGCATTCCCGCAAAGTTACTGCCATTGCCAGCAGCACTGGTGATGCAACCCTCGATGGCCTTTAGCTGATCCGGGCGACCGAGTTCCCAAACGACCTCTATGTCATTGTCAGTGCGAATCGTTGTTGAGAACGGAGGCGCTTGAATTTGTGTTCCGCCCGAAGCGAGAGCGTCCAGTGATGCTTCGTCCGGCGTTACCGTTACGCGGTACTCGGCGCCATCTTGTGGCAAGCGGACGCTAAACGAATCCTCTTCTGCGTTCGCTTCGATGTTGGTGAGAATGGTGCGCCGATACTGTGGTCCCCCAGCAAAGGCAGCTGAGCGCTCCACAGTGATCTGTGCGGGAACAAGGGCGTTCTCGTCACACGTCTCTTCGCTGCGCAGATCACAGCCTAGAACCACACGGCCGTGTACAAGGACCGTCGGGCCAAACTCAAGGCCAACAATCGTGCCATCTGGGGCAATTCCGATATCGACAAGCTCGGCAGGAGCTAGGTCGGGGCGGTCGGCCGGCGGGATGAGGACGGCAGCAAATAGGCTGGTATCGGGCGGATCACCCCAGCAAACTCCTTCGTCACAGATCTGTGCTCCATTGCAATCGCTCGATACGTCGCACATGGACTCGCCGGCAGAGGCAGCGTCGAGGCAGCCAGCCATCGACAGCGTTGCCGCCGCGAGTGTAAGAGTTTTTATTAGGTCGGAGTTCACGATACTGCTGGTCCAGTGGCTAAAGATAAGAGGTCGATACGGTAGAGCAAATAAGAAGTAGAGCTAGTAAGAAAAGGTAGAGCTAAATTTAGGAAACGCTAGATTTCGATCGGTGCGTTGCAGCGCATAATCCAGGAGCGGAATGAGAACGCGGCTCGGCTTGGGTCGCGCAGAGCGCGGAACAGAGACTGGCCTTCCGCCACTGGGTCACTGTCGGCAAGAAACTCACGATCCGCGGCCATGGCCTCTAGAACGTGATCACCCTGGTCCGTGTCCGCAATGGGGTTGCACAAGGTATTTACAGGGCAGGCTAGGACACGAGTGGTTTCGCCGGTTGGCGCGGCCTGACACTCCGCGTAGTGCGGTTCCGCGTTTGGGCGGCCGTAGTCGATAAAGAGGCGCACGTGGAGCACGTCGTCGACATCGTTGTCGAGAATGGTCAGCGATAGGGTTCGCGGATCTTGCCGATCGAGGATAAGAGGCCCGGGAAAGAGGAAATCTGGGGCCGGCCCAGCGCTCAAAATCACCGGTGAGGAGCCGGGCCCAGCGTCTGAGTCGCCAACCTCTAGCTCTGGTGGGAAAATGCAGCCTGTGCTGATACCCACAAGTGCAAGCACTTGTACGGTAACAAAGAGGGTGGCCCAGGAAAGCATCCGGGCTTTGTTGAGCAGCAATCGTGCCACCCTATGATAGTGAAGTGAAATCAATATGTTGCAAGTGGTGTAGTCAATGCGACTCGGGAGTAGGTAAGACACTGGCGTCAGGTCTGTCGGTGGCAACACCGAATTCTGCACGCCGTGGATGCCTAGGAGCTCTTGGGGCCACTCTCCTCTTTTTCCAGGTGACGGAAGATTGTCCGGGGATCGACCCCCAAATCACGAGCGGTCTTGGTGCGATTCCCGTTGTTGAGCGCCAAGATTTCGTTGATGTAGTCCCGCTGAAATTTCTCTTTGGCCTGATTGAGCGGAAGAATCTCGGGCAGGTCGTCGGCTGTAAGACCGAGGTCCTCGGGGCCAATGAAGTTGCCGTCTGAAAGTACAATCGCTTTCTTGAGCCGGTTCTCCATCTCGCGAATGTTGCCCGGCCAGTTGTGCTTGCGAATGCCGACGGCGGCGTTGGGCGAGAAGCCTTTCACCTTGGTGTCGAATTCCTTGGCGTATCGACTCAGAAGATATCGGGCGATGACCAAGACGTCGTCTCCACGATCGCGAAGCGGAGGCAGTTTGAGGTTTACGACATTTAGGCGGTAGTAAAGATCCTCTCGAAATCTGCCTTCCTTGATTTCAATTTCGAGGTCGCGGTGCGTTGCTGCCAGGATTCGTATGTCGACCTTCTCGGGACGTGTATCGCCAACACGCACAACAACCTTCTCTTGAATCGCGCGGAGAAGCTTGACCTGAAGCGCCATCGGCATCTCACCGATTTCGTCGAGAAAGAGCGTTCCCTCGTGCGCCGCTTGGAACTTTCCGAGCTTGTTGGACGAAGCACCCGTGAAGGCGCCACGGACGTGTCCGAATAACTCTGATTCTAAGAGGTTTTCGGGGATTGCGCCGCTGTTGATGACGATGAAGGGTTTATTGGCTCTTGGCGAACGCCGGTGAAGCTCGGCGGCGATGAGTTCTTTGCCTGTGCCGGTCTCACCCGTAATGAGTACCGAAATGTCGGTTCCCGCGACCTTCTCAACCTTGCGGAAAACGTCGGTCATAGCCTTGCTGGTGCCAATGATTTCACCAAAGCGAATGCTCTCCAGCCGCTCGCTAAGCACCTTCTTGTCGACTTTGAGCGTGTTGAGCAAGAGTGCGTTGCTAATGATGAGCGAGGCTTGCGCAGAGAAGACCGTTAGCGCTCGCATCGTATCGGCGGCAAAGAGCGAGGCAATGGAGTCATTGCCCACGTAGATGATTCCGAGCAGCCTGCCACCCTCGAGAAGCGGAACACAGATGACTGAGGTGAGCTTGAGCTGCATTACCGATTTAGCGCCGGCAAAGGCATCGTCGTTCATGGCATCCGAAATCATCAGCGGCTTTTTGCCCCGCACGACTTTGGCGATGATCGAGTCGGAAAGCTGCGAGACGGCGTCTGCGATGTTCTCCTGCTTGAGGTTACGAGCAACCTTAATGTTTAGCGTCTCGCCCTCTGTGAGGATGAGAAAGCCCTTGTCGGCACCGGTAATCTCGATGACCGCATCCATCAGTTCTTCGAGCAGGTCTCCAAGATCGTGTTTCTGCATCAGTCGCGCAGAGAAGTTGTAAATCTTCTCATACGAGTCGATGTCCGCCACAGTGGCCGCAGCCTCGCTCTCGATAGGAGCTTGCTCGTCGACTAGCGAGAAGCGCATCTCGATGGGGCCAACTTTGAGTTTGTCTTCGTGCGTGAGCTTGTGCTTCTTGCGCTTTTTGCCGTTGACCGTCACTTCGTTTTTTCGAGAGACCGTCGAGATGGTGTAGACCTGCCCATCGAAGTGGATGTGCGCAAAGCTCTCCGCAATCAGCGGATCTGGCAGTACCAAGTCGCAGTCCGGGGACGAGCCCAACGACGTGAGCTTTTTGTAGAGGTGGTACACAAGCGGGCTTTTGCCCGGGATTTCGACTCGTAGTGACGGCATGGCTTAGAACTCCCAGATTGCAGACATGCCGCCACCATCGTTGGTGATGAGGGGGACAAGCTGCATGGATGTCGTTGGTTTGATGTCGTAGATGTCTTCTAGTTCTTTGATGAGGGAAGGGCCGGCTTGGCGCGTGACGGCGTGTTCGTAGTTGGATAGGGAATCCACAATGCCCCAGGCCAAGAGCCCAAAGAACACGACGCCCGAGCCGATTTGCACGACCTGGAGTGTGTTGACGGTGGATACTTCATCGCGAGGCACCTTGCCTCGAAAGCCGTACTTGATGACTTGATAACTCCAAAGCCCAACAGACAGGCCTCCCGTTAGCGTCTCCGCAGCAAAGAAGGTGAAGCCCTTGCGCTTTTGGCCGTTCTGAAATTGCCCGGCGCCAAACGGCACAAAGTTCACCCAGTAGCGCTGTTTCTCAAGCACGACGAGATTCTTGATGGCTCGGTCGAGTGCCTGTTGCTTGCGAGTGAGTTGCTCGCGCTCAGCAGCTGCTATGGCAGCTTTCTCGATTTCTTCGCGCTTTGCATTGAAGAACTCGATAGCTTCCGGGGAGAAGATATTGGCATCGAGGCGCAGAAGGGAGTCTAGAAAGAGTGCCTCTTCAAATTCGGTTTCGGCACTCTTGAGCTGCTTGGTTTCGAAGTAGCAAACGCCGAGCAAGAGGTGCGCTTGTGCAATTGTCGAAGCTTCAGCCAGGCGACTCTTGGGGTAGAGCAGGGCGCTGAATCGACCGACGGCACTCTCGTAATCCCCCGAGAGAAAGCTCTCGCGGGCCTGCTCAAGTTCTTCGGCAGGGGTTGCGTTGGCGATACTTGGGGCCGAAATCTGGGATAGCAGTATCAGGCATAGAAGCGGTGCGCAGCCCAGGCGCCAGAGGCGTCGAACTAAAACTGGCATGTAACCTCGATGTCCTTGCGGGCGGGCACACGCACAACTTGGCGGTCGGTCTTGTCGGCGGAAAGGAACTCGACGACTACGACTTTTTCTGTGCCGACCACACTATCCATAACCACAGCGCGCGCACGCCCGATGGTGCCAGGCCCTTTGTCAATCTTCACGATTACGCCAGGAACCGAGCACTGGGGCGTAATGCTGCCCGGCAGGAAGCTCAAAAACATGTTGAGCGGCCCACCTGTAGAGTCGGTGGAAATAGTGCGGCTCATTTCTTGGCAGCAGTCGGGTTTGCGGACCGTGATCTCTTGCTGCCCGGGCCCCACCTCGACCCGCTCGAGCCCTGTTGGGCTGCGCGTCCAGGGGCCATCGCCAATTCGGTACTCAGAGTTTTTCGGGCTGATACGCAGATTGAAGGAGCGCTTGGGCTCTGGGCGAGCGACGGAGCCCGCATCAATTCGGTTGCGGCGGATCACTGCAGCGCGAGCATCGGGCGGTGGAATTGGTGCGATGCGAGCATCTGCCTCAGCCGCAACCGGAGTGGCAGCATCCCCAATCTCGATTGCGGCATCGGGCGGCAAGGCGGGAAGAACAGGCATCGCGTCGGCAACGCCCGCGTCGGGCGTTGTGTCGGGGCGGCTGGCGAAACGACTTTTTGCAACCACGGCCAAGCCAGCGAGTGCGACAGCTGCGAGGATTGCGATGCCGATGCGCAGATTTCGCTGTTTACTGCCCATCTGGCTAATCTGAGCGAGAACCTCCTGGTTGTCCTCATCGATGTTGAGAACGCGGTTGTAGAGTTCTAGGGCCGAATTGCGATCTTTCTGAAGGATGCGGCGAGCCCGTTCGGTCAGGTGGTCGATGAGGCGCTTCTCAAGTGCCATTTGATAGGCAGCCGGTGCATCGAAAAAGCGCTCAAGCTCCTCGCGATCGTTCAGCAGGCCACTACCTTCTAGGTAGGTCTCAAGATCCTGCTGCATCAGCGAGATGTCTGCATAGCGATCGTCGGGATCCTTTTGCAGGGCGGTTCGAATGATGTGGCCGAGCTCTTTTCCGACTCGGGGGTTCTTGCGAGCTGGGTCTGGGTACTCGCAATCGGCGATACGCTTGAGTATCTCGTGCGGGTTTTTGCCGTGGAATGGCAAGTCGCCGGTCACCAGCTGATACAGAACAATACCTAGGGCGAAGACATCGGTGCGAAAGTCGAGCATTCCCCCAACGACATGCTCAGGAGCCATGTACGCAGGTGATCCCAATAGTTGGCCGGTAACCGTCATGCGCTGCAGATCGATCATTTGGGCGATACCAAAGTCGGTGAGCTTCACAACACCATCGTTGCGAATCATGATGTTCTCGGGCTTCACATCGCGATGGAGGACGCCCAATCCATGGGCATGTCCCAATGCCCCGCACACCTGCGTGACGATCAGCGCGCCAAGCTCCGGGAAGAGCAGCGGGTGCTCGCTGATGAACTCTTTGAGAGTGCACCCATCGATGAACTCGGTAACGATGAACGTCTCGTGCGAATCGAGTCCCGAGAAATCATAAATCTCGAGGATGTTCTCGTGTTTCAGTTTTGCGACGGCATGCGCTTCGCGACCAAAGCGCTCTCGAGCTTCCCGGTGCTCGGCCAAGTGGTTGTGAAGGACCTTGACCGCAACTTCTCGGTTGAGACTTGTGTCATGTCCGCGATAGACCACAGCCATACCGCCCTGACCGACTTTTTCGATCAGCTGGTACTTGCCTAGCTTTTGCCCAGCTTCTACGCTCACACAACCTCTTGCGAGATCTGACACCGATGTCAGGCCGCTACTCGAATCCCTCTTATTTTAGGCAGCTTATGGAGCTGTGGGCAATACCGGCTATGACATCTGCGTCGGTATGGCCTAGTCTTGGGATGTGCGAGGCGCAGCGACGTTTGCGGGACTGGTTTGCCTTGTGGCAGGGCCCACGCTTGCCCATGCCGGTGTGTCGGATTGGGAGCTTAACGAAGTGCACCTCAGCAGCGATGGTGATGAGAATTTGCGCTATGTCGAACTCGCGAATGAGGCCGGTGGTTGCCTCTTTCCCACCAGCACGCTGGATCTCTATGACGCGAGCGGTGTGCTCCTCGACACGCAAAGCCTAAGTGTTGTCACGGAGTGCCATGGCGCGCCCACATACCTGTTTTTGGCTTCGTCACAAGCAGCGACGTACTTTGGTGTGGCACGCGACGGCAATTTGAGTTCACCGCTTCCGGCTTCAGGGCAGCTCTGCTTCTCCTCATCTCAGACAAACTATGATTGCTTTCGGTGGGGCACGGTTACCGGTCCGGTTCCCGACCTCTTCGGGCCCAATGACACGAGTGCGATTGCCCCTTCCTCGGATGGCTCGTCGATGGTTCGCGCAAACCGCACGCATGTTGTGGCCGCCGATTGGGAGATTGCACTTCCCACGCCTAGGCAACCCAATGACGGCACGGTTTGGGTGCCACCCGATGCCGGCGTTGTGTACGACGCAGGGATACCGCCCGACTCTGGGCCGCAGCCCGATGCAGCACCGCGCAGTGATGCCGGGCCTCGGCCGGATGCTCGCGTTGGGATTCGAGAGCCCGACTATCTCGACCTCGACACGGGTAGTGGAGCCAGCTGTGGCTGTCAAACCCAAGGCCGAAGTGGAGGGTGGAGCGCACTCTTTGCTCTCTTACTTTTGCCGCTGCGACGACGTAAGACTAGAGGCGGCCAGCCTGTTTCAGACCCACAAAGAACGGCACCGCCTCGCTAAGTAGATCGAGGGTGTCATCGAGTTGACGACCAATGCCCTCGGTCACGGCGATAGCAATGTTGACCATGGTGAAGACCGCATTCACGCGGACCCGATGGCGCCGCATGATGCCCATCATGTCAAAGACAACTTCGGAGACCGCAACCTCTCCGAGCTGCTTGCCATCATAGCGTGCGACAAATTCTGAGATCTCCGCCTCAAAGGCTTCGTAGTCGGGCACGTGGGCATCTGGAGAAAACGCCACCATTTGCTTTGCCATGGTCTTTCCATCCCCCGAAGCCCAGGCGCCAAAGAACTCGGCAAAGACCCTGCGGTACTCATCGGTTAGCTCTGCTGTGAGACCGAGGTCAAGAAGCGCAACCTTGTTGTCGGGCGTGATGAGAATGTTCCCCGGGTGCAAATCCGCATGCACAAAGCCGTCGTCGAAAATCATCTTGAGCAGGGTGTGAAATCCAATCTTCGCGAGATCTGTTGGGTTTGCGTCGGTCTCGGCGAAGTGCATGACTTTCACGCCTTCAATGAAGGTCATGGTGAGAACCTTCTCGCTGCACAGATCCGGAACAAGAACGGGAAGCACGATGTCGTCGGATTTGGCGAAGTGCCTCTGGAACCGAACGTTGTTTTTGGCTTCTAGCGTCAGGTCGATCTGTTGTTCGATCGCCGAAGAGAATTCGCAAGCGCTGGCATGGGGCGCATAGATGCGCATTGGCGGAATCACTTCGAGAAGTCTGGCAGCGCCACGCATGATCGTGAGGTCGAAGTGCGTTCTCCTTGCTAGGTTGGGGCGGCGGATCTTCACAGCAACACGAGTGCCATCGTGCAAGTAGGCGGAATGCACTTGGGCAACGGAGGCGCTCGCAATCGGCTGGGCGTCAAACGTCGCAAAGAGATCGCCTGGCCCTTTGCCAAACTCGCCACGCAAGGTCTTCTCCACGTGGCGGTAGGCGAATTGGCCAACGTCATCTTGCAGCCTCTCCAGGGACTTGACGATGTGGACCGGGAAAATGTCGGGCCGGCTGCTCATGATCTGCCCTACCTTTACGTAGGTGGCGCCAAGATCTCGCAGCAAGCATCGGAGCCGCTCGCCTTGCCAACGCTGCCGAGTTGCCTTGGGGCGCAGCGTGAGAAGCATGCCCAACCAGCCGGCAAACCAGATGACTGCATGAAAGAGAAACGTGAGACCAATACTCAGGCCTCGGCCAAGAAGGCGGAACAGACTCATCAAATGGGGTACTTCGGGGAGAAAAATTCGACAGAGTGGCAGTCAGTGTTGACAGCCGGGCCCTGAGCCACTAAATGACTACCTCCCAAGCAGGTGTGTAGCTCAGTGGGAGAGCACTACCTTGACACGGTAGGGGTCGGCAGTTCAATCCTGCCCACACCTACAAATAACCCTGGCAGCCAAAGAGGTTGCCAGGGTTTTTGTTTTTCAAGCGCCGACATTGCGGCTCGCCAGCGACTCAGGATGGTGAATGCAGTCCACCAGGAGGCACGTTCACGAAGGGGTGGCTACAGGCGATACGCTGTTTTATGTGAAGACTTTGCCGCCATCGATCGGCACATGTCGATTTCGCATCTGGGAGTAGCCGGGCATGGCAAAACCGTGCGAGGCTAGGCGCCGAATTAGGGGTGCAGCTCCGCTGTACCGGCCTACGCGACACTACTTATTTAGACATACCTACTAGCTGGAGAACGATCATTCGAAAAGGACCAAGAAGAGGCGATCGCCGCCGACCCCGCGAACTCTACCGCGTGAATCATCGTATTCGCGTTCCTGAAGTTCGCGTTGTTTTGGAAGACGGCGAGCAGCTCGGCATTATGACACGCGATGACGCACTAGCTGCGGCGCGCGAGAAGGGGCTCGATCTAGTAGAGATTACCGCTAGAGCAAAGCCACCTGTATGTCGCATCATGGACTACGGCCGTTTTAAGTACGAGCAGTCCAAGAAAGCCAAGCTTGCCAAGAAGCACGCGTCCACGGTTGAGCTTAAAGAGATTAAGTTCCGACCGAAGACGGATGAGCACGATCTTGCGTTCAAGATTAAGCACGTCACGAGGTTCCTTGAAGAGGGAAACAAGTGCCGGCTCGTGGTCATCTTTCGCGGCCGCGAAGTTGTGCACCCCAAAACCGGACTTGCGGTTCTCGATCGTGTGAAGGAAGCCACCAAGGAGATTTCTCAGGTGGAAGTTCGTCCAAATCTCGAGGGCAAGCGCATGGTTATGATTATCGGCCCCAAGGCTGGTATTCAGAAACGCGCCAAGAGCAGCGAGCCCAAGAAGCCGAAGACCAAGAATAGGACCGCAGCGAACGCCGCTGCTGCCGCCGAGGTTGAAGCCGCGAGAGAAGCATTGCTCGCAGCGAATGCTGAGGCTAAGGCCGCCGAAGAGGCAGCCTTCTTGGCATCGCAAGCAGCGGAGTTTGATGATGACGACGAGGAGGAGGAGGGCACAGAGACAGAAGTCGATGCAGCCGCCGAGGCCACAAGTTCGGATGACCCAGCTCCTGAGGCTGCCAAGCCGACCCCTGAGCCAGCTCCCGCTGAGTCTTAGGCGACGCGAACGCTAACGACCATCGAAACCCGTGTCCTTTTGGGCCGCGGGTTTTGCTGCGTCTGGGCAAACGCGGGCAAGGCTTGCCCCCCCCCGAAGACCCTTCATTGTGCTCGCTACTTGGCCGAATTTCGCTTTGGCGAGATCAATGTGGAGAAACACCTCCTTCACCCGCACCAATTGTCCCGATAGACCTTGCAATTTCATCTGACGTGGGCACAATCACCCGCCTCATGCCCAAGATGAAAACAAAGTCAGCCGCGAAGAAGCGCTTCAGCAAAACCGGCAGCGGAAAGATCAAGCGCGGAGCCAAAGGCCGTCGCCACATTCTTACCAAGCGAACTCGCAAGAGCAAACGCCAGCTGCGCGGAAGCCGATTGGTTCACTCGTCCGACGAGGCCAACATCAAGCTTCTCATTCCGTACGCCTAAGCAATCTGCTTACGCTGCTACCCGCTACACAACAATTCACGTTATCTAAACTAGGAGTACTAAGATGCCACGCGCTAAAAGAGGCCCTAAGGCCCGCCGTCGACGAAATCAAATCCTAAAAGCCGCTAGCGGCTTTATCGGCAAACGAAGCCGAGCACATTCCATTGCAGCCGAAGCTGTGCACCACGCTTGGCAGCACGCTTACAAAGGCCGCAAGCAAAAGAAGCGCGACTTCCGTCGTCTTTGGATCGCTCGCATCAACGCTGCGACTCGCAATCTTGGGCAGAGCTACTCGCAGGTCATGGGCGGCCTAGGTCGTAACAACATCGAACTCAATCGCAAGATGCTTTCTGAAATCGCTATTAGCGACCCAGCAACATTTCGCACGATCGTTAGCGCAGCTTCCGAAAACGCAAACTAGCGTTACCGCTCGCTAACTCGGCGCCTTTTGCGCAGAGCCAAGTCCTCGTGACCGGCTCTTGCGCTGGGCGCCTTTTTTTATATTCGGACGACCCCCCAAATAGGACGACCCATGGCGACAGAAGAGCTGATTAGCAAACTCACCTCTCTCAACGAGGAATTTGCGAGTGCCTTGCTTTTGCTTTCGAGCGAACAAGAGATTCGAGAGGTACAAGCAAAGTACCTGGGCAAAAAGGGCATGGTCTCAGCGCTGATGCGTGAGATGGGCAAGTTGCCACCCGAAGACAAGCGAACCGTTGGCGCTGCCTTCAACAAGGTAAAGACGGCCATTGCCGGCGCTGTCGAGGGGCGATTGGGTGAGCTTACCGCAGCCGCTGAAAAGGCCGACCTCGCTCGAACCGTGGATATCTCGCTTCCTGGACGCGTGCGCGCATCGGGGCACACACACATCGTCACGCAAGTTCGCGACGAGTCGGTGGCTATTTTTGGCGAGCTGGGCTTTGAAGTGGCCGAAGGCCCGCAGATCGAAAACGACTTCAACAACTTTGAGGCGCTCGGATTCTCAAAGGACCATCCAGCGCGGGACGAGCAAGACACGTTCTTTGTCGATGATGGAAAGTTGCTTTTGCGAACTCATACGAGCCCTGTGCAAATCCGCACGATGCTCAGCGAGACACCGCCTATCAAGATTGTGGCGCCGGGTGCCGTGTACCGTCGAGATGACGATCCAACCCACAGTCCGATGTTTGGCCAAATTGAAGGCTTGCTCATCGATGAGAATGTTCGCTTCTCAGATCTCAAAGGTGTGCTGCTCCACTTTGTGAAGCGCTACTTTGGCGAAGACCTAGAGATTCGCTTTCGCCCGAGCTTCTTCCCCTTCGTCGAGCCTGGTGCCGAAGTCGATATGCAGTGCTCGTTTTGCATTGATTCCGATTCGAGCAAGTGCCGCGTTTGCAAAGGCACAACATGGGTCGAAATTGGTGGCGCAGGCATGGTTGATCCAGTCGTCCTGGAACACGTCAACATCGACACCGAGAAGTACACCGGCTTCGCATTCGGCATGGGCCTCGAGCGCATGGCGATGTTGCGACACGGTGTAAACGATATTAAGAACTTTTATGAAGGCGATATGCGCTTTCTTACCCAGTTTTAGTAGGGAGATTCGCGATGCTTGCTTCTTGGTCTTGGCTTAATGAGTTAGTGGAATTTGACCGCGAGATTACTGCGGAGGAGGGCGCTGCCGCTCTCACCGGAGCTGGTCTTGAGGTCGAAGAGTTTCGCCGTGTTGGATCCGACTTCACGGGCGTTGTGGTAGCCGAGGTGGTTTCAAAAGAGAAACACCCCGACGCTGACAAACTCACCATTGTGAATGTCATCGATGCAGCCGGCGGCGAACCGACGGTGGTTATCTGTGGCGCACCCAACGTGCCCGAGGCCGGTGGCCGCGTACTGTGGGCCAAGCCCGGCGCTGTTCTGCCGGGTGGCTTCAAGCTCGGCGAGAAGAAGCTCAAGGGCGTGATGTCCGCGGGCATGCTCTGTGCGGAAGACGAACTCGGGCTCGGTGAGGGGCACGACGGAATCATCGTGCTGGGCGAAGAAGGAAAGGGCCTTACCCTTGGTGCACCTGCCGCCGAGGCTCTGGGCCTTGCCGACGTCGTCTTCGACCTGTGTATTCCCGCCAATCGTGCGGATGCTCTTGGCCATGTTGGCATCGCTCGCGAGCTCGCTGCACTCCTCGGTGGTCGTGCCAAGCTCCCCGAGGCCGACCTGAGCTCCGTAGTGGACACCAGCGCAAACTGCGCCGACATGGTGAGCGTTACGATCAAAGACGCTGAGGCTTGCCCTCGCTACCTCGCACGGATCATTAAAGGCGTTCGCGTCGGGCCCTCTCCCATGTGGATGCAGCAACGCCTGCGCAATGTTGGTGTCCGCCCCATTAGCAACCTTGTCGATGTGACGAACTACGTGATGTTCGAGCTTGGGCAACCCATGCACGCCTTTGATTACGAGAAGGTACAGGGCCAAAGCATCGTTGTTCGCCACGCTGCCGACGGCGAGAAGATGACGACGCTTGACGATGTGGAACGCTCGCTGCTAGCGAGTGACCTGCTCATTTGCGACGCGACCGCACCCGTAGCGATCGCAGGTGTGATGGGCGGGCAAACCAGCGAAGTTTCCGATTCAACAACCTCGGTTCTTCTAGAGAGCGCAAGCTTCGATGCGATGACGGTTCGGCGCGCAGCCAAGCGACTTGGTTTGCACTCCGATGCATCGCATCGCTTTGAGCGCGCAGTCGATCCAAATGGGGCCGACCTCGCATCGCGCCGCGCTGCTCTTCTCCTTGCGCAACATGGCGGCGGAACGGTTGTTGATGGTTCGGTAGATTCATACCCAACGGTCGCCAAACCGATCACCGTGACCATGCGGCGCTCACGCTGCGCTGCCCTCAGTGGCATCGACGTTGCTCGAGACGTCATGATTGAGACGCTCGAACGCCAAGGACTCAGCGTCAAACAAGGCGAGGGCGACATGATTGAAGTCGAGGTTCCAACCTCTCGCGCCGACATCACGCGTGAAGTGGATCTCATCGAAGAGGTTGTCCGCATCTATGGGTTTGCGCGAGTTCCAGCGACGTTGCCGGAAACGACCGTTCGACCCAAGCGCCGCTCCGATAGACGGCGTGTGCGGGCACAGGCTGCAATGATTCAGAGTGGATACTGCGAAAGCCTCACCTATGGCTTCACGTCACCGCAAAAGGTCGCGGCGCTCGGCTACGCCAAAGAGGCACCACAGGCGAATCCAATCGGCATCGACAATCCCATGACGGTGGAACAATCCGTGATGCGCACCAGCCTTTGGTGCAACTTGCTCACGTCGGTTGCGCACAATCGCAAACACGGCGTCGATGACGTGCGGCTCTTTGAACTGGGCAGTGTCTTCTTGCGCAAAGAAGATGGCTCGATCGAAGAACCCATGCACCTTTGCTCCGTGCTCGCAGGACAGCGCGATGGCTGGTTGCGTCCCGGCGCCGATGTCGATTTCTTTGATGCCAAGGGAGCAGCCATAACGGTACTCTCTGGTCTCTTTGGGAGTGCGGAAGGCTTTTCGTTTCGTCCAAATCCCAGCTCTCCAGTGCTCCATCCAGGCATTTCTGCAGGAATTTTCGATGCTTCTGGCAAGGAGATCGGGTGTGTCGGCGAGGTCCATCCCAAGGTCCGCGAGGCCTTTGATATCGACGCTCCAGTCTTTGGTGTGGAACTCAATATCGATGCTCTGCAGGTCCCAGATGACGCGCAAATGACGGGAATCCCCCGGTACCCAGCGGTCTCTAGGGATATCAGTATGTTGGTGGAAGATGCCGTGCCTTCTTCGCAAATGCTTGAAATTATTCAGGGTTGTGAGGAGCCGCTGGTCGCAAGTGTCCAGGTCTTGGAGGACTATCGCGATCCAGCTCATGTGCCTGCAGGCAAGAAGGGCATGCTCTGGTCTGTGACCTATCGCTCGCCAGAACGGACACTTACGGACGCCGAAGTCGACAAGGCTCACAAGCACATCGAGGAGAAGCTGCTCGGAGATCTGCAGGCGACGCGCCGTTAGTCTTGCCTCAGCCTCGGTAACGTGTGGTAATGTCTAGGTCTTAACACTGTTAGGAGAGGATCGCAGGATGGTGAAAATGACCAAAGCCGACATCATCGAGGTTGTCTACGAGAAGGTAGGCGGTTTTTCGAAGAAGGAAGCGGCCGAGATCGTAGAGACAGTCTTTGACTCGATTAAGGAAACCCTCGAGCGGGGCGCCAAAATCAAAATCTCAGGCTTTGGCAATTTTGTGGTGCGCGACAAGAAGGCGCGCATTGGGCGCAATCCCCAGACCGGTGAAGAGATTACGATTTCTGCACGCCGCGTTCTGAGCTTTAAGCCCAGCCAAGTTCTAAAGAACGCTCTTAACGGCGGCGATCCGCTTCCGTAAGTCGAACGTTCTTTCGAGTTTCAAATGACAGTTCCAAGGACCTTGGAACCGGACTACTCCCAAGATCCGCGCATCCCCGATAAACAGTATTTTCGAATCGGGGAAGTTGCTGAGATCGTGGGAGTCGAATCCTATGTTCTTCGCTTTTGGGAGACGGAGTTTGCTGAGCTAACCCCAGCAAAGTCCAAGTCCAATCAGCGTATGTACTCCCAACAGGATGTTGGGTTGGTGCTGCGAATACGTGATCTTCTCTATGAGGAGTGCTTCACGATTGATGGCGCTAGGCGACAGTTGGAGATGGGCGCTGGGCCGCAAGGCTCAGTACCTGCGCGGACTTCCGCGGTCCTCGAGCAGGTTCGAAAGGACGTGCTAGACCTCTTGCAGCTCGCCAAAGAATGAAGTAGTAAACAGGCCTCGGGGCGTAGCGCAGCTTGGTAGCGCACTTGACTGGGGGTCAAGGGGTCGCAGGTTCAAATCCTGTCGCCCCGACTAGATTAGGCGGCCTTTGTTTCTTGCGAAGGCCGCCTTTTCTTTACTTGGTCTTCTTTTCCCGCTCCTCTTTTCGCGACGCCAGATTGGGGCGAGACATTATGGAAGCACCGCTAATCATTCTCACCAACGACGACGGGATTGACTCCCCCTACCTGAGCAAGATGGCTGCCCACTTGGAGCAAGCGTTGGCAGCTGAGGTCTTGGTGGTGGCGTCTGAGCGACAACGCTCGGCGATGTCTCACTCCATTACTCTGCACAAGCCTCTGCGCATTCGCGAGCAGCGTCCAGGCTTCTACTCGTTGAGCGGATCTCCTGTCGACTGTGTCTACGTTGCCTGTTTGCACGTTGCGAAGCGCGCACCGACACTCGTGATTTCCGGGCCGAACGACGGTTTCAACCTGGGAACTGATGTCTTTTACTCGGGCACGGTTGGGGCGGCAATTGAAGGGGGGTTGCGGGGGATTCCGTCGATCGCGGTGAGTGTGGATCGAAAGAGTGCGGCTGTGGTTCCCATGGCGGCGCGCCTGGTAGCAAACCTCGCAGAGCACATGCTCGCGGAGCCACTTCCAGAGGGAACGGTGCTCAACGTCAACGTGCCGTTGGGCGCAACTGAGGCCTCGTGGACGAGCATCGGCCGGCGCTTCTACGACGACGATGTCCATGAGCGAACTGACCCTCGAGGCGGCAAGTACATTTGGATCGGTGGAGGGATTGCCGGCATTGCCGAGGTGCCCGGAACCGATTGCCACACCGTGATGCGAGAGGGCAAGGCGAGCATCACCCCACTGCAGCTGGATCCCACGCGTCACGAACTTGTGGACGCAAAGCGGCCCAAGTGGGCCCTGGATCGCTTTGCCAAGGAAAGCGCATCATGAGTATCGCCTCCCTCAAGGATCTCATTCGGGATGTGCCCGACTTTCCCAAGCCGGGAATTCTCTTTAAGGACATAACGCCACTACTTGCACATCCCAGAGGCATGCACGCCTGCACAGAGGCACTTGCGGCGATCGTCCACGAGTCTGGCGCTGAGGAACTCGTGGGGATTGAGTCTCGGGGATTTATCTTTGCGTCGGCGATTGCAGCCACCCAGCAAATGCCACTTCAACTGGTTCGCAAGCCGGGCAAGCTTCCATATTCAAAAGTAGGGCAGGACTATGAGCTCGAATATGGAACCGACCGGGTTGAGCTCCACAGCGACGCGATCGTGGCGGGAAGACGGTACGCCGTTATCGATGACTTGCTGGCAACCGGGGGCACTGCAGCCGCTACCGTGGCGCTCATTGAGAGCCAAGGCGGGATTGTTGCGTGCGCTGCCTTTGTGATTGAGCTTGCTGCGCTTTCGGGGCGAGCGAGGCTTGCGCCACACACCGTGAAAGCCCTTATCGCTTACTAAAGTAGCGACCTTCGACTTCGCCATCGTCGTCGAGCGGCGCAAGACAGGTTTTCTCTACCGCGGCGGCGTTGGCCGCCTGTGCAACACAGCGGAGTACGGCTTCTGGATTGGCTTTGCAGTCCACCATCACCATGTGAACGTTGGCTTCCACGAAGTCGCTGTGCAGGTTGACCGCCAACCCCTCGTCAATCGCCGCTTGTTTGTAGAGGCTTGTCGCCTTGGCAGCAGCCGGATCGCAGCTCGCTCCTTGGCCTCCATCGCTGGAAGTCACTGGGGTTACAGGGGCTTTGCTCTGGCCACAGGCTGCCAACGCCAACACTGTGAGAAGGGCCAAGTTGCGCATGGGTCAATGATACGCGCAGATGCGGCAAGCTTCGAAGGCACGGCTCGCGAAAAGTCGTTATCGTACGCCGCATCATGCGCTTACCAACCACGTTGCTTCTCTCCATGTCTCTCCTTGCGGGCTCAGCTCTTGGATGCGGTGGTTCCAAGAAATCGGCTAGCGAAGGCGGTGGAGATCCGATTGTGGTGCCTGCCACCGATGCCCAAGCTACAGAGAGTCCTGAGGCGAAATTCGATCGTCAGAAGGCCGACGCCGTTGGCAAGATGTGCGAACGCCTTATCGATTGCTCAGTTGAGGATGCGAAGCAGCAGCTGCCCCCAGAAGAGCTCGCTAAGCTAGATATTGAGAATACTTCGAAGAAGGCCATGGCTGAGTGCAATGATGCGTATGGGGCGGCGCCAATGTCACCTCGCCAAGTCGTAACTTTACGTGAGTGTCTTGGAGAACCTTCCGAATGCCCTGACTTCAACGCCTGCTTAGCGAAACTTTCGCAAACATCGGAGTCTGAATAACGCCGGAGTGCTGTAGAATTGTCGGGTGATTGAGAGGGGTGGGTAGATGACGATACTTGTGGCAGATGACGAGGATCTCGTTCGCAGTGTTGTTGTGCGTCTCCTCCAGTACCTCGGACACGAAGTGGTCGAGGCCAACACCGGCGAGGCTGCACTTGCCACGCTCAAAGACCGCAGCGACATTGAACTCGCGCTATTGGACGAGCAGATGCCCGGCCTGCGTGGCACCGAGGTTTTGGAGCGAATGCGCGAGTTTCATCCAAAGATTCCGGTGCTTCTCAGCAGCGGAAATGTTGGTATTGAAGCAAACGATCCGTACGCGCTGGTGCTGGGGAAACCCTACCGTCTAGATATGCTCGAAGCCGCGCTCACCAAAGTTACCGCGCTCTGCTAGCGCTTCGGGGGCCTCGAACGACCGAGCGGGCCGAGTGAGCCCAGGCCTGAGAGAATGTCTTAGCTCCATGAGAGCTGGGGGCGTCGGGGACGCGCAGCCTTGGCGGCTGTGGGCCAGCCGTGACTGATTGGCCTTCGTGGATTGCCGGAGGCGCTTAGAGCCCAGCAAGGCGCTAGCGGACTTGGACGGATTGACGTATAACGCCTCGCAACACAACTGGTCCCATAGCTCAGCCGGATAGAGCGGCGCTTTCCTAAAGCGTAGGTCGCAGGTTCGATTCCTGCTGGGATCACCAAAAAACCCCTTCGCCTTTGGCGAGGCTTTTTGGGTTCTCCCATCAGGTTTGGATCGCTTGGCGCAAGGTTCGTCGGTAGGGGCGATGTCCGCCTTTTTGCTTCGCGCATAGCGCTTACAAAAGAGGGGTTCGATTCCTGCTGGGATCACCAAAAAACCCCTTCGCCTTTGGCGAGGCTTTTTGTTTCCCCATCAGGTTTGGATCGCTTGGCGCAAGGTTCGTCGTAAAGGTTGATGTCCGCCTTTTTGCTTCGCGCATAGCGCCTACAAAAGAGGGGTTCGATTCCTGCTTTGGGATGCCCTAGACCTTCCGCCCCCAAAACAGGGCTGCGGTTGATTCTGCGGCATCGTTTTCCCCGCGATGCCCGTGATCATGAGCCGTCTGTTTCACTTCTGCGCGCAGAACCTCATAGCCTTCGAACGCTTTGGCCAACTCTTCGATGGTGGGGCAGTGGAAGCGTGAGAACTCTTCGCGCTTCTGCATCTCGGCATCAAAGTCCTTTATCAAAACTGTTCCTCCCGGCTTGAGTGAATCTCGGATGGTTTGGAAGAGCGCGGATTGCTCGTCCTCTGTGGCCGGCAGCGCAAAGCTATTGGTGATGAGATCGAATTGCTGATTGGGGTTCCACTCCGCGGCATTGGCCACCGCAAACGACGCCTGCAACCCCCGTGCTTCGAGAACCTTGCGAGCAGCCTCCACAGCCTTTGGCGCAATGTCGATGCCTGTGACCTCCCAGCCTTTCTCAGCCATCGCGGCAACCAAGCCTCCCGAGCCGCAGCCGATGTCGAGAGCTGTCCCCGGATGGATGGTCTCGATGATTTCTAGGAGCTCGGCATCCGCTTCCATGTAGTCGGCGGCAGTTCCTGTGTAGATGTCATTCCATTCAAAATCGTGCTCGTGCATGGCTACAGAGTAGGAACTTTGCCTAGAAGGCGGAAGAGTCCCGATTGTGAATGGATCGGCCGATCTTCGGATCGCCCCAGCCTTGTCTGTATCTCACCATATTCGCGGTTCTGTTGGATAGATCAGGCACAGGAGTGCGCCAATCAGGACATCTGCCAAGCCGGGCTTCACCTTGATCATGTTCGACGAGGAGTCGACTTCCTTGCCCTCGGATGCCTTGAGCAGCACCGCCTGCAACTCTTGCGCGTCGAACCAAATTCCATGAGCCGATGCACAGCGGTCGACCTCGATACCGTTTATGCGAACAACATCAAGTGGATCGTGGCAGACCGGGCATTCATATCGTTGCACCCCAGTCTTCTCAAAACCGTCAAAGTTGGGCTCCAGCGTGTTGTCGACAGTTACAGCTTCCAAGCGCTTTTGCAGAGAGCTCTCGGAGACCCAGCCGCCTTCACACGTTGCACACAGGGCCGTCTCTCCAAGTGCGTGTTTGCAGTGCGGGCAATTGAGTTCAGCGGTTCTGTAGGGAGCCATGGGGTAGCCTATCGGGAAATCCGGCGACGAGGCGCCGTTGCGATGGCGCCCAGGCATTTCAGGCAGTTGTCATTCGTGCCGCTGGACGCATCGTCGTCGCACAACGCCGCGTGGGGGGCTCGTGATCCCTGCGAATGCGTGTGTGCGAGTTCGCCCTCAAGCCTCGCGACGGAGTGCCGTATTGCTTGCTGCAACGACTCAAGAAGAAACGGGGAACGATGAAGGTATTTGAAGGAACATCTCTTTTGGAGAGCGCAACAGATGCGGTCGCGGAAGCCACCACAGACTGGGCCTCAGACTTGGATTTGCTTGTCGCGTATTGCTCTACCAAGCAGGACGCTGGCGAGGTGGCACGTGTGTTGGCTGAGAAGTATCCAGGTGTCCCCATGGTCGGTTGCTCGTCAACCGGGGAGCACCTCAGCGGTGAGCATTACAATGGGTCCCTAGTGGTTGTTGGCTTGGCCGAGAGTGGAACTCGTTGGAGTACCGCGACTCTCGAGGACCTTGGCTCGCTTGGTGCGGATTCGGCGGAAGCCTGTGCATCTAAGATGTTTTCTGAGCTTGAGGTGGATCGAAATGAATTCGACGCTTCCAAGTTCTTCTGTCTGTGCTTCATGGATGGTCTCTCCGCCAAGGAAGAAACCATTGCTTCACTTATGGCCGATGCCCTGGACGGTGTGGCACTCGTCGGAGGATCCGCTGGCGACGACTTGAAGTTCGAAAAGACGCAAGTCATTTGCAATGGTCGAGCATTTAGCGGTGGAGCCGCGTTTGTCTTGGCGCATTCGGAAATGCCATTTCAAATCATAAAACATCAGCACTTCACGACCTCGCCAAAGAGCGTTGTGATTACCAAGGCCGATACGGATGCGCGTGTGGTGTACGAAATGGATGGCTATCCAGCCGCCGAGTGTTACGCGCGAGCGATCGGTGTTTCACCTAGTGAATTGAATGGTGAAGCGAGCTTCCTCAATCCCATTACGCTCCAAGTCGACGGTGAACTCTACGTGCGTTCTGTGCAGAGCATCAACGACGATGGAAGTCTGACGTTCTACTGCGCCGTCGAAGAAGGAATGGTGCTTGAGATTGGCGGTCATCACGATATTGATGCGTCGCTTGAGGAGCACTTCTCCGACCTCGCACCTGTGGACTTCATGTTTGGCTTCAATTGCATTCTGAGGGCACTGGAAACAAGCAACGAGGAAAAACATGATGCCCTGGGGCAAACGCTAAGCCGATTTGCGCCCCACTACATCGCCTTCGATACCTACGGCGAGCAGCTTAACGGGCTCCACATCAATCAAACATTCGTGGCAGTCGCCTTCGAGAAAGCAGCATAGGAGTAAGAACGTGGAAGAAACCGATTGGAAGAGACGAGGCATTGCTGCAGAGAAGACCGTAGAGGTTCTTAAGACCAAAGTGCGCTCCATGTATCAGGGGGGCTCGAAAACTGCGGTTCAGCGACAATTAGAAAAATCCCGAGCACGGGATGAAAAGAATCGTCAGCGGCGCGCCATGATGGAGCTAAAGTCCGCCGAGTTGGAGCGCTATAGCGCGACCTTGGAATCTGAAGTTGCAGAGCGCACGCGCGAGATTCAAGTCATTCTCGACAACGTTACCTTTGGCTTTCTGTTGATCGATCGCGATCAAAAGGTGCGTTCGGGCTTCACCAAATCCTGCGAAGTGCTTGTCGGAGCTGCGGTCAGCGAGGGACAGAGTCTCAGCGACGTCTTAGGATGTGAAGGCAAGGATGCCATCACATTGCAGATGTCCTTGGAGCAGGTTGTCGATGACTTTTTGCCCGAGGAAGTGAGTTTGGAACAACTGCCGGTTCGCTTTACGCCCAATGACTCCATCTTGCATCTCGATGCTCGCTGCGTGCGTGATGACGATGGCGAAATTGTTTCTTTGCTTTGCACTCTGAGTGATGTGCGGGCGCTGGAAGCGGCAGAACAGGCCAGCCAAATTGCTGAAGTTCTCGTGGGGATTTTGGCCCGCAAGGATGCGTTCGTGAACTTCGTCCAGGAGACTAAGGTGCACGTCGAGAGTGCCAGAGATGCTTGTCAGGCTGGTGACACGACATTCGTTGCGCGAGCCGTGCACACGGTGAAGGGCAATGCGGCGTCATATGCACTCTCAAAGGTTGTGGCAGCTGTTCATCAGGCGGAAGAGAGTGGCGACATCTCAATTGCGGACTTGGACCTGATTGAGGGCACTCTTGTGGAGTTTCTCGACGAGCATGCACAGGTGTTGGGAGTGAACTACCGCGATACTATCGAAGAGACGTTCACGCTCAGCCAGGGACAAATGAGCGAACTTGAAGCGTTGCTATCTCGAGTCAACGCCCCTGACGTGGAGCGCTGGCTCACTCAACTCCGACTTAAGTCTGTAGGTGTCATCATGGGGCCAGTCGAGACCTACGTCCGCAGGCTTGGAGAGCGTCTTGAGAAGCCCGTAGCGTTCTCGTTTGTTGGCGAAGACATCCGTGTGGACAGCCAACCGATGGCGCCGGTCCTGGGGAATCTGTCTCATGTTCTTCGCAATGCGGTGGACCACGGAATCGAGGAGCCTGGCGAGCGGGGCGAGAAGCCCGAAATTGGTGTTCTTGAACTCTCCGTCGTTGAGCGTGACTCTGGATGGACCGTTGTGATTCGCGATGACGGCCGAGGCATTGATGTCGATAGGCTTAGCGAGAAAGCACTGGAGCGGAACTGCGTGACAAGTGCCGAGCTCGATGCCATGTCGCGAGACGAGAAGCTGCGGCTGGTGTTTCTAGACGGGCTCTCCTCATGCGATGTCGCAACCGACCTTTCGGGGCGCGGCGTGGGCATGTCGGCGGTTCTCGGCGCCGTCGAGCAAGCAGGCGGGCGCGTCGATATCGAGAGTCACAGTGGGGAGGGCACGATGTTTACGATCTTCGTGCCCAAGACCTTGGCGTCGCAAGCGGCCGCCTAATGCACAGCGCGATCTAGAGTTCCGGGCTGAAGGCGGAGAGCCGAACTCCGTCGACGAATTCGGGCTTTAGAATCGACCGGCCGAGCAGAAGCCGAGCGCACTCTTGCACCCCTTCGGTAACCGCAGGGTGTGGGTGTGCGCATCGCGCGATGTCATCGATTGTGCCACCGAGTTCAATCAGCAAGGCAATGCCCTGCACGCAGCTTGATGCCTGCGGCCCCACCACGCGAAGCCCTAAGATGGTGTTGTCGGGTGCTGCGAGCAACTTGATGAAGCCGTCGGTGTTGCGCATGGCGATGTTGCGGCTAATGAGATGATTGCCGATGGAAGCCACTCGGTGCGGGATGCCACGCTCGCGGGCTTGTTGCTCGCCGAGGCCAACCGAGGCAACTTCGGGCGAGAGAAACATGATCGTTGGCATGGACCGGTAGTCGACCGGGGGAGGGTTCTCGCCGAACATGGTTTCGACGGCGTAGCGCCCCTCAAGTTCGGCGACATTGGCGAGAGCCAAGTTGGTGGTATCGGTTGTTGCATCACCAGCAGCAAAGATGTTCGGAATCCCCGTGCGGGTTCCTTTGACCGCAATGCCTCCACGCGCATCGCATGTCACACCCGCCACGTGTAGGTCTAGACCCTCGAAGTTCGGGACTCTTCCGATCGAGATCAGGGCGCGCTCCACATCAAACGTCTTGAGCTTGCCGTCGCATTCAACTTCGTAGCGAACGCCGTCCTCGGTCGCCACAAGAGACTGCAGCTTTGCACTTCGATGGATTGTGACGCCCATGCTTTCGAAGGCCTCGGAGACACGTGCCGAGACGTCCTCATCTTCGAACGGCAAGATGCGGTCGCGACGGTCAATCATGTAGATTTTTGTGCGGTCGTAGTGTCCAAAAATCGTGGCGTACTCGCAGCCAACAACACCAGAGCCGACAATCACCAAGCTCTTGGGGAAGTCTTCCAAGTCTTCGACGTGGTCGCTTGTTATGATGCGCTTGCCATCAATAGTGATTCCCTCGGGAACGCGAGGACGAGAACCGGTGGCGATGAGGAATTTGTCTGCATGGATTTCGCGACTGCCGTCCTCGCCATCAACTTGCACGGTGCTAGTCGATGTGAATCGACCGCGGCCACGCACCAACTCCATGCCAGCGCTCTGCAAGTGCGTTAGTTGGTGACATAGGAGGTTGCGCCGCTCCGACACCGCCTCTTGGACCGACTGCATGACAGAGCTGTAGCTAACGTCGATTTTCCCCGCGTCAAAGCCCCGGTCTGCTTTGCCAGCGCGAGAGTAGTCCATAGCCAAGTGCCACATGGTCTTGGAGGAGAGAGCTCCTGAATGGAGGCCAGTGCCGCCAACTCGACCTGCTTCAACGAGCGCCACTGTTTTGCCCAGATCGTTGGCTCGCATTGCGGCCGCGTAGCCAGCGGGGCCTGCTCCTAAAATACACAGATCGAATTTGGTCATGACAGCAGCCGGAGCTTAAAGGATGGCACTCGAGATTCAAATGCCTCTTCGGCCGTATCCTGTCTTCCTAGGTCACTCGTCTGCGCCTACGAATTTGACGCCTTCGCGAAGTAGCGAGCGCCATTGACGTTTGTCCTGCTTTGGCACTGAGAGCCACTCCTTGAAAATCTTTCCGCCCGGGCCAAAGGGCTTGCCCTTATCCGCATTCACAAGCTCGGTCACCCGTTCTTTGGGCAATTTCACAACAAGTCCTGAGCCCTTGTAATCCACCAGTGCCAGGAACTCCTTTCCTACGCGAAGGCACTTGCTGCCCATGATCGTGCCCTCGACAACGCGCGGATCTTCTCCGTGTAGTTCGGCTGCGAGTTCCCAGAATAGGTCGTGTGGTGTCATACGGTGGTGTCCTCTTGCATGTGCGCCACAAGCCAATTGTGGACGGGGAGTAGGTCGGTGAGGCGTGTTTCGCACCAGGATGCAAAGCTCGCCCTGGTTGCGCACTTAGGTAAGGGCTGTCGAAAACGCGCTTGAAAGCCTTTGCGTCGAAGGAGGTTCGCTCGCGGATGGGTGTCATCCCAGGGCTTGGGAACGTGTTTCAGCATCCCTCCGTCCACTTCAAACGAATCGCGTTGATGGGCTTTGGCGAGGGCCTGGATGGCACTGTCAAGGCCTGCGCCCTCTGGGCCCGCGACAGCGTTTCGCCAAGCCTCTCGCAGGGGAGGGGTGAAGGCGATCCCACTGGCAAATCCGACCGAGTTCGCGTCGATGCGGATCCAAAGGATGGGAGCAGAGTTTTTCTTAGGCCCTTGCCAGGTCGTCAGTAGGAGATGGTCCTTGTAACGAAGTGCCCCTGGCGCAGCGAAACGCAGGTCTCTATGTAGTGGCGAAACGGAGCTGCGGGGCGCAACGGTGAGCGGAACTGGAAGTGCGTCCGCGACCTGTGTGATGAGCTCTGCCCCCGGGCCGCGGAGTCCGGTCGCCAACAGCTCGCGTTCACGGGCGTACTCGGCCTCAGCAAACCCGGGCAAGGACGGCAATAGCTGCAGTGCCTCTGGTGTAAATCCTGTGAATGTCATCTCGTACTTTGGGCAGAAAGCCCTTGGAGCATTGGCGCTGCCAACGCTCCAAAGTCCTTGTTAGTCAAAACTCATGACAGGGCGAACTTCGAGTTTGCCGTAGTTCACGATTGGGCATTTGGCACCCCAAGCGAGAGCTTCATCCAAGTCTTTGCAGTCAAGCAGGTAGTAGCCACCGAGCTGTTCTCGAGTTTCTGCGAATGGACCATCGGTGAAGACGGGCTCTGTCTTGCCCACCGCCGTGATCGTGGTTGCAGTTGCTGTGGGCTGCAGTGCATCACCGCCAAGGTACACACCTGCGGTTTTGAGATTCTCGGTGTATTCCATCCACGGAGCCATGTAGGCCTCGGCCTCAGCAGGGGTGGCGGGTGGTGGTGGTGCATCGGCTTCGTTGGAATAGATGAGGAGTAAGTAGTGCATTGTAAAGTCCTTTCAGTCTTGTGGTGTTGAGGTAGTAACTGCCTGACGAATGCGACGGCCCGGTATCGACACGCCGCTAGAAGTTTTTTGTTTTTCTCTCGAATTTGGCCGAAACCTCGCCGGAACGCTTCTGCAGATAGCGCCGCTCCACGTCGTTGCTAACCGTCGTGAGTGCCGATGCAAAGGCCTCTTGGGCGTCTTGCCAACGCCCCAGTCGGGCCAGTAAGTCTCCTCGGGCTGCCGGCAGCAAATGGTAGTTTGGCAGCGCATTGCTCGAATCAAGGGAATCGAGCCGATCGAGTCCCTCCTGTACCTGCCCTGCCATTGCTACGGCAACTGCCGCGTTCAGCTCAATGACGGGGTTCTCACCGGCACGCTCAAGCAACAGCCCGTAGAGCGCCGCGATTTGCGGCCAATCGGTCTCTGCGGCGACTGGGGCGCTGGCGTGGAGTGCAGAAATCGCAGCTTCGATGGCGTAGTGACTCACCGGCGGCGTAACCAGGCAGAGCTCCACCATTGGCAGTGCCTCGGCAATAAGATCACGATCCCATGTACTTCGATCCTGCATGTCGAGGGTGATGAGGTCGCCAGCGCTATCGGTGCGTGCGTGGCGCCGCGAATGGTGCAAGAGCATGAGGGCTAGGACCGCGCGGATCGAAGCTTGCTCGGGGAGCAGTGACGCCAATAATCGGGCGAGGCGAATGGCCTCTTCGCAGAGTTCGTGACGGATCAAGGCGTCGCCCTTGGTTGCCCCGTAGCCTTCTGTGAACAGCAGGTAGATGGTTTGAAGGGCGGTTCCCAGCCGCCCAGGAAGCGCCTCCAGATCAGGCACAGTGTAGGGGATTTTCGCAAGGTCGATCTTGCGCTTTGCCCGCACGATGCGCTGCTGGAGCGTTGCCGGCTGCAGGAGCATCGCCCTTGCGGCTTCCTCTGTCGTAAATCCACAAACCGTTCGCAGTGTGAGTGCGATTTGTGCGGCTGGGGATAAACTCGGGTGACAACACGTGAAGATCAAGCGCAAGGCGTCGTCGTGTACGTCTTCGTCGAATACGGAATCAGAAAAGTTCGTAGATGCGTTCTCGGGCGCGCCTTGGGCAAGTTCCTGGCTCTTGGCTTGCCACGAAGACTGCCTGCGGTATTGGTCGATGGCGCGATTTCGCGCGGTTCGTCGGAGCCATGCGATCGGCGTTGGAGGAACGCCCTGCGCTTCCCAGGTTGTCAGCGCCTGAGCGAATGCGTCTTGAACAATATCCTCGGCCAGTTCAAAGCTGCCCATGATTCGAATGAGCGGCGCTACCAGGGCGGGGTAGTGGCCTCGATACAGTCGAGCAACCGCTTGCTGTGGCGTCTCGCCCATGAGCCAAGCTTAGTATCTGCTCGACCCAAGGACTATGGCCTCCATGCACAGCTTTGCGCTATGCCGGTAATTGCGCGAGCCAGCCGTGCATAAGCAGAGTGTGGGAAATCAGGCGACTGCTTGAGAATCCGGCGTCACCGTGAATCGCTGTGATTTCGGTTGGCAAAAGGATTGAGACTCCGGAATCGAGTTTCTCGCGGTACGTGGCGGCCATATCCGCCGTCATGCCCGCGTAGGCAAGTGCGCGCATCCAGAGGTCCAAGACACTTTCTTCGCTGTTGATCGGAACCGGAGACGCGATGTCAGCACTGACGAGCAGGCCACCCGGAACCAGGCGCTTGGCGATCTCGCGGAAGAACGCTACCCGCGCTTCCCGTTCGAGAATGAAGTGCGACACAAGGAGGCTCGTTGCGGCATCGTGGGCAGGTTCGATGGCGAGTGTGTCGACGAAGCCTTCGTGGAATGTACACCGAGAGGAAAGACCTGCGGCTGCGACCTGCTTTCGGCAAACCGCAAGCATGGCAGGAGCGGGGTCGACCAGCGTGAAGTGCCAGTCTGGAAATGCTTCGGCCAGATACAGAACCTCGGCTCCGGTCCCAACTCCGACACAGAGAATGCGCGCTTTGGCGGGCAGGGCCATCAGGCTCATGCGCATGGCGAGGTGAAGCCCATCTCGCATGGGGGCGAGTTTGGCGAAGCGTTTGTCGTAGGAGGCAGCTTGTTCTTCGTCAAATACGATGGGTTCCGTGGTTTCCTTCATGGACTAAGCCTAGGCGGCGAAGGCGAGAAGGGAAAGAGGCGACCTTGGGGTGTCATCGGCTGATCTATCGATTCACCCCCAAGGTCACACCGTCGTTCTAGCGTTTGTGATGGTGCTTTGTGTGTTGTCGGATCAGCGCACTTAGCGCACGGCCTTGTTTGCGCTGCTGCGCTGCATCCTGTCGCCGCTCGTTGTACGCGAGTTCTCGAAGCAGTTTGAAGTAGCTATCGAGTCGGTGCTGCTCAAGCTCGCCATCGTCCACCGCATCGAGGACAGCACAGTCGGGTTCGCTCTGGTGCTGACAATCGCGAAACCCACAGGCCATGGCAAGCTCTTCAATGTCGCGGAAGCTCTGTTCCAGGCCTTGGCCATCCTCCGAGCCAACTACGCCAAATTCCCGCATGCCCGGTGTGTCGATGATGAGACCGCCGGTATCGGGGATGCGAAGAAGTTCTCGGCGCGTTGTGGTGTGTCTGCCCTTGGCATCGGCACCGCGGATATCGCTTGTCACTTGCACTTCGCGGCCCAAAAGGGCGTTGATGAGAGTGGACTTGCCGACACCGGAGGAACCAACCAAGACGGCTGTTTGACCGGCGCCAATGATGCTTCGAATCTCTTCGATGCCTTCACCGGTTCGCACGCTTGTCGGGATGATTGTGCAGCCGATTGCTACGGCGCTGAGCGCGTCTATTGCGTCCTCAGTGTTGTTCGCCAGGTCGCACTTTGTGAGAAGCACAACGGGGGTTGTGCCCGCATCCCATGCGGCGAGTACAAATCGCTCAACACGCCCTGGACTAAAGTCGTCGTTGAGTGAGACCGCAGCCAACGTCCAATCGACATTGGCAGCGATGACTTGTTCAGCGCTTGAGTCGCCGACGCGTTTGCGCACGAAACTTGAGGAGCGATGGCAAACGTAGTCGATGCGAGTTTCGGAAATGCCGACCCAATCGCCGACGGCAAGGGGTTGCGTGTTTGCGTGCCTGAGGCGGCCAGCCAGCGAAACTCGCAGAGGTGGATCGTCTGGATTGGCGTCAAAGGCCACAAGGTAACTGTCACGGTCGACAGCGATAATGCGAGCTGGTTGTAGGTTGGAAGTATTCTTAGAGAATTCGAGTTGGAACTGTGGGTTCCATCCCAAAGGGGACGTTGTGGTCAAAGCAGTGCTCCGGCTAGGTGTGGCACCACGAGGCGCTGCTCAATCGCAGGTGCGAGAGAGACGCGAGTCTACAACTGCCGCATAAACAACGAGCGCATACGCGATCGCCTCTGCGGCTGAGCAGCGAGACTTGTGGTGAGTTAGATCGACAGCGAATGTCGGTCTTGCACAATGGGTGTTTTGCGTGTCGTCATAAGCACCTTCCTGTGAGCAGGAACGCCACAACAGTGCCACAGAGGCTAGGGGACGTCAACGACATCCACGATGGCCATCGTTACGACGCGTGAGAGTTGGTGTGCCGCCTGCGCCAAGCAGCCGGAGTTACTCCATGCACTTTGCGGAATTGCCGTATGAAATGTGTCTTGTCTTGCCAGCCAACGTGAGCGGCGATTTCGTCGAGAGTGTCGTCGGTGTGGGCGAGCCGAGTGGCGGCTTCGCCGATGCGCCCCGAACGGATCCAGTCGCCAACCGAGTATCCGGTCGCAGTTTTGACAGTCGATGCGACGTGGGACGGCGTGCGGTGAACGGCCCCAGCCACGTCCTTAAGCGAAATTGGCTCCAAACAGCGCTGTTGGATGAAAGCGAGTGCCTCGGCCACGAGCGACCCATCGGAAGCGCTTGTGTTCGTCATTGGCATCGCTCTACGAATTTCTCCAAGGAGCAGGGAAAGCAAGCATCGGGAGAGTTCGGGGGCCTCAGGTGCATGCCGCTCGCTCTCGGACTTTAGCTCTCGAAAGAGTCGAACCAGTTTTCGGCGCTTGCTGGGCAAGATTGGCACGACGGGAAGGGCTCCGTGGCGAACCTGCAAAAACGGCTGCATCAAAAGCTGCGTTTCATCCATGCGGACACAGGCAGCGCAAAAGCCCACCAGCCAGTATTCCAAGTTCCGCCCTTCAATCGGACGATGCGGCGCGCCGGCTGGGACAATAATCACCGAACCCGGTTCGACCCGAATTTCCGTGCCGTGCTCCATGCGGAGAAACCCCTCTGTGACATAGGTGAGGCCGTGTTCTGTGTGGCTAGACTCGCCGTGCGGGTGCACGTGTTGCGCTGTTTCGTGCGCTACGAAGATGCCTGTGTGGTTGCTATCGGCTTCATTCATTGTCGTCAAGCGAGTGTAGCGTGCAAACGAGGCGATCCCAAGATCGGCCGACACGCTGGGTGGCGCTGTTTTGCCCCATCGTCAGTGATAGCGGTTGCATGCACAGCTTGCAGATCGAGAGTTCGGCGGGAATTGCGATTGGTGCCACAAACCATGCAAGACTACGAGGCTTGAGCGCCGCCGCTGCCAAAATGCGAATCTGGATTCAAGCCCCCTTGGGCTTCTCGTCTGGCGTTCCTCTGTATCTTACCGGCGGTACGCTCTCCGCTTGGTTGGCAACAGAAGGCGTGAGCCTTAAGGCCATTGGGCTCTTTTCCTTAGTGGCATTGCCCTACAACCTGAAGTGGCTGTGGGCTCCGGTCCTGGATCGCTACAGCTTGCCGTGGCTTGGGCGACGGCGTGACTGGATGATCCTCTTCCAGCTTCTGCTGGTCTTGTCGATCGCGGCCCTCGGGTCGACCAACGCGCCCTTCAACGTCACGACCGCGGCGATCGTCGCGGTCGGAGTGGCCTTCTTCTCCGCCTGTCAGGACGTGGTGGTCGATGCGTATCGAACCGATTTGCTGTCGAATACGGAGCGTGGGAAGGGAGGGGCCGCCTACGTAACCGGCTATCGCATCGCCATGATTGTTGGCAGCACGGGCGCGTGGTTAATGGCGTCTTGGATGTCCTGGCGGGTGGTGTATTGGATCCTCGCTAGCCTCATGAGCGTCGGCATGATCGCGGCGATTCTCGCACCAGCGCTGCCCGTTGTTGCCGCGCCTCGCACATTGCGTCTAGCTGTGGTCAAGCCGTTCACAGAATTCTTCCGACGCCCCGGTGCCTTGGTCGCGATTGCCTTTGTCATGCTCTACAAGCTAGGAGACAGCGTGGCGGGCTACATGATCCCGACCTTGCTGCTTCAAGAACTAGCGTTTGAGCTGGATAAGATTGCCTGGCTGCAGAAGTTCGTTGGCATCAGTGGAACGATTGTTGGAGCTGCGATTGGAGGGATTCTTGTCGACCGTATCGGCATCCGAAAGGGCTTGCTCTACTTTGGGCTTGCACAGGCTCTCGCCAACATTGGCTATGTCGTGCTCGCGATGGCGGGCCGCGACTACACGATCTTGGTCGGTGCGATTGCGATTGATAATGTCTTTAACGGCATGGGAGCGGCGGCCTTCGTCGCCTACTTAATGTCCATGTGCCACCACAAGTACAGTGCGGCACAGCACGCTTTGCTCGCCAGTGCCATGACGGTTTTGGGGCGACTCGTCACAGCAACGAGTGGTTGGATTATTGAATTTGTGGGGTGGCCGGGCTTCTTTGCTCTGTCTATTGTTGTTGCGGCTCCTGCACTCATCCTCTGGAAGTGGCTGCCCAGTGGACCCGGTTCAAAGGATGCGCCAGCCAGGGCGCCAAAGCCCGCGGGCCCAGCACTGCGAGCGGTCGCAGGTGCTGGTGCGCTGTTTTTTGCGGGCATGGCTGGGTGGAAGTTTTTCGAAGGAAACTGGAAGCTGGGGATTGGGCTAGTTGTGCCAACCCTCGCCTTTGTGGCGTACTACGCTGTAGCTGGCAAGCCGCCAGACGACGACGACGAGTGAGAGCACGTGAACACCCCCGAGAAGACCGAGTCCTCGACGTCTGCTAGGCGTGTGTGGCCTCATCTGCGAGCTTTGGTGGTGCTAGCGCATCTGGTGGCCATCATACTGATGTCGCTACCGTCGTCGCACCGCTTGGCGAGTCGTTCTCACTGGGACAAACCCGAGCAGCAGGCCGACCTTGAGCGTTGGTCCAATACACTTGGCGTGGACCGCGACGAATTTGAAGTGTTTCTTTGGGATTGGACCCAACGCTACGTGCGCTTGCGCAAGTCGGTGACACATCCGTTCCTTATCTACGCCGACTACACCGGGGCCCGGCAGGGATGGACGATGTTCTCTGGCCCACGGAGGCGCACTGGGCGGTATGAGATTCAAGTTGAGGAGCTAGGGGTTTTTCGTAGTGTCTTTCGTACCCAAGACTCTACGGCAACTTGGAATCGCTCGCAGTTTGAACACAATCGCCTGCGCAAGCTCATGGCAAAGCTCACCACGCATCCGCAAATTCCGGCGTATGCGCAATTTAGCCGCTGGGTCGCAAAGCGCGTTGCCGAAGACTTTCCCAACGCGACACGCTGCAAAGTCACATTAGACACCTGGAAGACGCTTTCGCCCCAGCAACATCGAGATGGCGTAGAACCGGATGTTGCGCGCACTCGTTCTCAGATGTTTACCCTGGAGGTGTTTCGTTGAGAGCGCGTTGGCAGTTTTGGGTTGAGCTCTTTGGCCAGAGGGAAGAGGGCACCAGTCTTGCGCTGTTTCGGATTTCCTTGGGCCTCGTGGCGCTCTACTCGCTTCTCTCGATCGCCGTCGCGGGCCTTGTTGAGCCGCTGTGGACATCGCTTGAGTTCGGTGGCATGCGCCCCCTTGGCGGAAACTGGCTGGTTCAATACCTAGGCGGCCCCAAGCCGGCATTGGTGTGGACCTTGTGGGGCGTGGCGGTGGGTTCGAGCCTGGCATCTGTTTTGGGCGTTGGGGGCCCAATTGCTGGGCGTATTATTACCTTCGTCATGCTGCAGAGTTACAACGCTCTGGTCACGATCAATCCGCTCGGAAGCGGTAGCTATGATTCGCTGCTGTCAAACGGGCTGTGGATTCTTGTCTTTGCAGATGCCACCGCAACACTGAGCGTGCACGCGCGGCTTCGTAGGGGAGGGTGGCGAACGGCGACTCTCGTGAGTGCCTGGCCCCGCTACGTGCTGATTGTTCAGCTCCTGCTTATGTACTCGCTTACGGGCCTTCAAAAATCTGCGCACATTTGGACGCCAGGCGGCGGCTATACCGCGCTCTATTGGGTGCTCCAGGACCAAGGCTGGACTCGCTACGACTTTTCCGAATTGGCCGCTTGGGTAACGCCGCTGTTGAGAATCGGCACCGCTGTCACGTGGCATTGGGAGCAAACTTCACTCTTGCTGCTCTTCTGGTTTTACTACCGCTACACCAAGGAACGAGAGGGCAGAGTTCGCCGGTGGGTTCTGCGCCGCGACTGGCGCCTGGGCTGGGCGTTCGTTGGGGTGTCACTACACCTAGGAATTCTTCTGTTGATGAATGTTGGCCCGTTTTCGTGGGTGTCGATGAGCTACTATTTCTTGCTGTGGACGCCGGCGGAGTGGGCCACGAATGGCCAGCGTTTGCGCGGGTGGGGGCAACGCCGTCTCGCACGTTTCGGGCGCGACCCGTCTTAGGAGTGTGAGCGTGTATCGGGCAATGCGAGGGCAGTGATTCCCGATGCGGCGACCATCACTGACGCCGCGATGAGACAGCCGGATAGCCCGGCTGCCTCGTACAGGAGCCCTGAGAGCACCGTTCCCAGGAGGCGCCCCATGGCGTTTGCCATGTAGTAGAAGCCAACGTTGAGCGATACCCGATGAGACTCGGAGTAGGCCAAGACGAGGTACGAGTGCACAGCCGAGTTGATGGCAAAGACAACTCCGAAGAGTGCCAAGCCGCCGAGCACCACAGGTTGAGCCGGCAGGTTCGTGCGCAAGCCGAAGAAGATTGCCAGTGGTATCAGAGCGAGGAGAGCCGCCCACAGTTGGGCGGCGCGGGCGTCGTTGCTTGTGCCGCGACCGGTGTTTCGCATCAGGCGCGGCGTGACGGCTTGGACGACTCCATAGCCAACGACCCATAGAGCAAGGTAGGAGCCAATGCGAAAGAAGCTCCAACCCAGAATGTCAGCAAGAAATACCGGAAGCCCTACGACGAACCATACATCGCGCGCGCAGAAGAGAAAGAGTCGCGCCGTCGATAGAATCTTGATCGCGCGACTGCTGCGCAGTGCATCGCGCAGGACCGCCTTGCTTTTGCCCATCGTCGAAGGGAGCGTGGCAAGAACTAGGGTAATCGCGAATGCCAGCGCTCCTGCCATGGCCCACAGCGAGTGGCGAAAGCCAAGTGTGGCGAGGAGGGCGCCCCCAAGAAAGAAGCCAAGGCCCTTGAGGGTGTTTTTGGATCCGGTGAGCAGTGCGACCCAGCGAAACAGTGTGCCGCTAGCATCGTTGGGAACGAGCACCTTGATTGCGCTCTTGGCGCTCATCTTCGTAAAGTCTTTGGCAATTCCGGAGAGCCCTTGGGCGGCAACCACATAGGCTACTTGCCACGATGTACTCCAAGCTGGCGAGAGTCCAGACAGGGAGAGCAACGCGAGAACTTGTAGTACGAGCCCAAGCAGGAGTGTAAACCGCAAGCCGGTTTTTGCGCCCAACCAACCCGCCAGGAGATTGGTGACGACTCCGCAAAACTCGTAGAGGAGAAAGAGTGATGCGAGTTGGAAGGGCGTGTAGCCGAGGAGATGAAAGTGGCCAAGCACGACCATGCGGAGCGCACCGTCGGTGAGCGTGAAGGCCCAATAGGCAGCGGTGACTACCGCGTAGCTTCGCAGTGCTTTGGTGCTCTCGCTCATAGTCCCTCTGCGTCGCTCCTTGGGCGATCTGCGCATAGACTCCACGAAGCACCCAACTGCGTCAAGCTGCTCTGCCCGTGGATCTCGCTAACAGCACTCGGAGTTGCACTCATGGTTGAGTACTTGCCCTCGCCGATCAAACTCCACCTCGCAGCAGCCACCAACTAGGCTCTTGAGCATAGCGCGCCCGCGCTGGACCCGAGATTTGGCCCCAGAGCTTGAGAGCCCAAGAAGCTCGGCAGCCTCGAGTTGAGACTTGCCGTCAATTTCCACCAACTGCAGTGCATCTCGGTAGTGCTCGGGCAGTTCTGCGATCATGCGCTGTACACAAGATCCAAAGGCCCTTGCATCGGCACTCGATGGTTCGACTTCGGGCGCAAGCTGTTCGTCGAGCTGCTCCGTTGGACGTCGCGATCGATAGTGATCGACAACCAAGTTGCGCGCGATGCGATAGATCCACGCCCGTATTTTGGCGTCGTCGGCCACACTCTCAATGCCTTTGTGGATGCGAAGAAAGGCCTCCTGCAAAAGATCCTCGGCGACGTGTTCATCGCCCACGCGTTTCCGAAAGAACGCGTGTAGCGTCTTGTGGAATTCCTTCCAGAGTTCTTCTGTGCGAAGCCTGGCCGGAATCGTCTCTGGTTCGCCGCCCATCACTGAGAGTGTAGCCTGCATGGCGGTTAGCAGCACCCAGGTGGGCAGGACTCACCGTCGCAAGGGCAACACGATTCTCTCTCTGAGCAGCAGGAGCGTTGCGGCTGGGGCTGGCAGCATGGCTGCTCCTGGGGTTTTGCTGCCGCTCGAGGACCACAGCAGGTGTTCTTTGCATTGTTGTTCGACATAGATTTCCGTTTCTGTAAGAGGTTTATGAAGTGCGAGATTGCCCTTCCTCCCTCAAGACGGTGGGCTGCGCCGAAAGACGCAACAATCGTGCGTGTCGGCCAAAAAACTCCCATGACAACGCCCAGCGCTTCAAGGAACTCGCGCCTACACGATCAAATGAGGCATGATCGGATTTGAGGATGGACGAACCTGAGGAAAGTGCTGTGCGCGTCACGATGAGGCCCTCGACGTCAGAGGGCGACGCTTCAGTCGACGCGGATGCTGCCGTCGACGCCGACGCCGACGCTGCCGTCGACGCCGACGCTGCGGGCGACGCGGACGCTGCAGCCGAGGCTACTAGCAAAGCGGTTGCAGTCCAGGAGGACTCCGCGGTCGACGAGTGGGAAACCGAGTCGTCGGGCGGAGACGCGACAACCGTCGACCCGGACGCCTTGTCAAAGCTTCGAGCGGCAGAAGCTTCCAAGGCTTCCCCCCTGGAGACAGTCTCCTCGGAAGCTGCGTCAGAATTTGCGGAAGCGGCCGACGAATTCGCGAGTGCCCCAGCGACTGTCATGGAGGATGTTCAACAGCTCTCGGCGGTCGAGCTGATGGAGGTCGTCGAGACCGGAGACTTTGGTGGCAAGGCGCAAGAGGAGTTTGAGGACGACTCCGTTACTCGCATGGATCCACGGGGTGCCGCTGCGATGCTTCAGGCGGAAGAGGCTCCCGTCAAGGAAGAGTGCCCAAGCTGCGGGGTATTGGTGCTCCCTGGCTATCCGAACTGCCCTCGTTGCAAGAAATCGCTTCTGCCAGGGGGCGGGCGAGAGCACAAAGCGGCAGGTGGCACGAGTTTGGGGGGACGGACGATTCCCTGGACGATTGTATTTGTTGCAGCGGTGCTAACCGCGATCATCGTCTACCTTTCCGAGCGCGAACCCAAGATACCGGAGAACGATGAGCCGGCATCGGAGAGTTCGCAGGCGCAGCCTGAGAATTCAGCAAGTGGGCAGGCTGCTGATGAGGCTGACGAAGCCGATGAAGCCGATGAAGCTGATGAAGCTGATGAAGCTGATGAAGCTGATGAAGCTGACGAAGCTGACGAAGCTGACGAAGCCGACGAAGCCGATGAAGCCGACGAAGACTCCCAGTCCGAGGACTAGGAACCCCGTTAGCCTCTGTCATCCGCTACGCCAACTCTTCGAGAAGTCGCGGATCGTCATTTAGGGAGCGAAACAGTTTTCGTCGCAGGGTGCCCTTCTTGCTAATGAGGGTGGAGGCAAGTTTGTCGATGGCGATCGTCGACAGTACCGTCTGAATGTAGCCCTCGATCAGGTCGTCAAGTCCAAGGCCGAGCTGATTGTAATCACGCCGGTCCATGAGCATGAGTCGGTCGGCATCGGTTGCCCAACCATCGTCGGTCTTGGCTGAGAGGTTCGTGCCAAGCACGTCCCACGACGAGCCCTCGTAGCGCTCCTGCGGCATGGGCGTGCGAGCTCTGCGGCCGTAGATAGCCAAGGGGCGAAACCCGTCTTTGCCTGCGCAAATCATCATGCGGAGGTCTGCGACGAAGATCTCGCCCCGCTTGTTGGGAACGGTTCCAACTTGGTAGAGCCTTCCGCGCCGGGTCATGGAACTCCAGCCGTGGTTGCCGATGAGCGCTTGCACGATGAACTGATCGTACTTTTGCTCGGTTTGCATAAACTCATCAAGCTCGCGCTCACCAATGATGGTGAAGACGCCGACACCCGCGTTGGAGTAGGGAATCTTGACGACCGCATTCCCGCCAAAGCGATTCACCCACAATGGGATTTCTTCCTTGCGCACATCGCGAACTGTCTCAGGGGCGAGAATCTCCAGCCCGCATGTCATCAGTTCGGCGTTGTAAAAATCGTACGCCTTGGCGGCGATCAGTTTGTTTCGACCACCCGCCAGACAGGCGATGACCGGATTGAAGACTAGGGTCTTGCTGGCGATGGGGATTCGTGACCAAGGCGTTTGGGTCACGTACCGCATGGCAGCGCGTATCGGGTGCCAGTTGCCGTCTTCATCGCGAACTCTGAGAATGCCGTCTTCAAAGACGGCAGGAGGATCGCTTTGGCCAGCCTTGAGAGGAGCAACCCAGACCTTCTCTTTTGTCAGGTCGGCGAGCGCTGCAGCGTAGCCATGGACCTCAGTAGAATTCTTATCGTAGATGACTGCGAGGCCACCCTTGGGAAGTCCTCGTTTGGCGAGTAGCGGCACAAACGCTGTCTCCATCAGAGTTCGGTATCCGCCTTCCTCCTGATCCTCGGATGGGATAGGCATCGATTTATTGCCGGAGGGGCAGGAGTTGGTCTCAATGACGACCATCTGCCGATTGCCAGCCTCGGTTGTCACATGGAATAGATCGGCGCCTGACCAGCGAAAGAACTTGGGTTGGTATGCCAGAATCTCTGCGAGTTGTTCTGGTACTACCCGCGGGTGCAAGTGCGTGTAGCGTTGAACAATACGCTCCTTGCTCAGCATCATGAAGAAGCGCACCAAGGGGTGAAGCTGCGCATTCAGGGCCCGAGGATAGAAGTGGCGCGAAGGTTCGAACGAGCCGGGCAGAACAATGTGAGCGTTGCCGGCTAGCTCGGCATCGGTGACGTTAACTTGCATTGGAGTCCTCGAATTCGACAGGATTGGCGATAGTTGTGCACCCAATGCTCAGAAGAAGCAGCACGAAAGTGGCAAAAAACGAACCGGCTGGTCGTTTTGCACCCGGTTCGCGCCCTGGTTCGCGCCCCGGTTTAGGAGTCGGATTCGGAGTCCAAATCCGGGGGAGTCGCGGCAGGCTGGACCTGCGCCTCAAGCGATTCGCGGATGTTGTCAATCGTGTCGAAGGCATCTTCCAGAGACACGGCATTGGTCAGAACGTCGCGTTCAAAGAGCACCGTCGACTGTTGTAGAACCTGCTCAACACGCTCCCAGCAACCCGTAGGGCGGTTTCCGTTGCGGCCGATGCGATTGGTCCGCCAGATGGCAAGGTAGCCGATAGCGTATCCCAGAAGGATAGACGCATGCAGTACAACGCGCGCTCGGCTACCGCTGTACACATCAAAGACAACGTGGTTAATGGCGATAGCACCAAAGCCGAGAATGGTGAAGATGCCAAGCGTCCACGTTAAGTAGTACATCCATCGGCCTTGGTAGGTGGCAGAGTAGGTGCTCGCAACCAGGCCATGGTGAGGGCTCGCGGTGAGGCCCCAGGTATCAAAGAACTTGAACCAGAGAGTCGTGGCTTCTCGCTCTGTGCATTTGAGTTGCTTCATGGCGGCGTTTGATGGGTAGGTTGACATCACCCAGTACGCGGTTTTGTTGCTGCCTTTGAAGGCGCTATCCGAGGCAAAGAGAATTCCTGAAGCCAGCGTCGCGATAGAGATGGAACCGACGGCCTTCGTTCCTAGAACCACCCACGAGTTCGCCGAATCCGTGAGCAGAAGGAGGACTTGTGTAGGTAGCAACGTAAACGCAAAGAAGAGAGCAACTAGGATCAGCGAGAGGAAAACCTTCCGTTTCATCCTGGCTTTGTAGACCGTGTGGATTTCGTGGTCTCTCATCATCTCTGTGCTCATTACTCGTAGCCTAGCTTCTCGGATGCGCTTCTCAGATATGCGGGACGCGCATCTGGACTGGGGCCGAGGTTTTAGTACTCAAAGAGCTGTGGATACGCAAGTGCATCCGCCCTGGCCAATGTTCGCGCAGCTTGGAAGGCATCGCTAACCAGGAGAGCTTTGGTGGATACGTGAAGGGCAACTTCGAGCTGGTTCCATAAAGGAATAAGCCATCGCACGTCGTTAAACGCGTACTCAAATTGCTCTCCGCTGAGGCTCGTATTGCCCCAGTTTGATATGCGAACGCTACGAGGCTTTTCTATGGAGATGCCAAGCTCGCGTTTGAGCGTCCCCTTGAGCGTGGCATCGACACCGGCACCGTGGAGTAGGCGAGTGGCGATCTTTGTGCACGCGATGTTGGTAGGGACCGCTTGGTCGCCTAAGGCTCTCGCAATGAAGGCAAGGTCAAATCGCGCGAAGTGAAAGACGAAGCGGGTGCTGGCCTGTCGAAAAAGCTTGGCGAGACGGTGACTCTTTTTGTTGGGCGCCCGCACGAAAACTGCCCGGTGGCTGCCATCGTAGAATTGCAGAAGGTCGAGCGTGTCGGTGGCCGCATCAAGGCCCGTAGTTTCCAAGTCGACGGCGAGGATGGCTTGGGACGACAAGTGCTGCAGCATCTCTTCCGAGAGATCGTGATCGCAGAGAATTACCTGTGGCTCAGGCTCCCTGTCTAGTATTTGCAGCTTCGCCATGTCCAACATCCCGAATACGTTCTCCTAAGGGTATGACACTCTTGCCAGAAGTGTCTGCGAATTGCCCAAAACGACACCTAGGAAGATCCCCGAATATGTGCCTCAGCATCTGCGCCTTGGGGCGGGGTACAGACGCAAAACTCGTATTCTCTACGCGATTTCAGCCGCATAGAGGCCGATACAAGAAGAACCTAGAGTTCCTTGGCCTCAATACGTCGGTTCTGCATTCGCCCATCCTCGTCCTTGTTGTTGGCGATTGGCTGCTCATCTCCGTAGCCCACAGCCTCGATCCGGCTGGCATCAATGCCGCTCTGAACGAGGTAGTCGCGGCACGCTTCGGCGCGTTCCTTCGAGAGCGCCTTGTTCTTTTTGCGGCCTCCGACATTGTCTGTGTGGCCCGAAACTTCGATGCGAGCGCTCTTCTTGTAGGTTAGGTATTCGACGACCCGGTCGAGCCTTGGGTGCGAATCGGGCAAGAGCTCGGAGCTACCACTTTCGAATGTTACTCCGTCCAATCGAAACTTGGGCTGGGGAGGCTCTGGAGGTGTTTCGACCGCAGCCTCGGGCGCATCTGGTGGCAGAACAACGGCGACCGTCTTCTCGACCCACGGCTTGTAGCGCAATGTGAGTTTGATGTTTTGGTACGGATCGTCTGTGACCGTAACCTTGGCGTTGATGTCTTTCTCACCGAGTGTGAGATAGACAAGTTCGTAGGTCTTTCCGGCCGGGACAAGGACTTCGCCGTAGCCCATTTCGTCGGTCTCTCCGGTGTAGAACTTTTGGCCGTCCTTGGATTGTAGGGAGATAACAATGCCAACAATCGGAGCATCCTTGTTCTTGTCGACGACAAAGAACTTCATGGCAGCTTCGGTCTTCGTCGCTTTGATTTTGGATGGTGTGGCGCCGTGGGCGGAGCCGGCCGTGTCCGACTTGCCGATCTGAAATTCGGCAGAGCTGCTGTCCTTGGCGTTTGACTTCTCTGCCTGTTCTCCGTTGGTCCCAGTGGGACCGTCGGGGCTCTTCGTTGCAGAAGAACCTCCGCAGGCAGCGAGAAAAAGTGTTCCAGCGAGCGTGAGTCGTTTGTAAGGCATGCAGAGTCTCCAATGCCGGCTATCGGCGATTCTGACGCTAACACAGTTGGCCGAGCCCGCGGGCAGGCTGTCGCGAAGAGAACGCCGATTTCGCGCAATCCGATGAGGCCGCTTGTAGGCGAACGGTGTCGCTACTTGCTCATGATTTCGTAGAGGTGATTGCAGTCGACATACGGGCAAGACTGCGCCAGCTCCGAGGCCTCGGCGAAATCCGCCGCAGTGAAAATCATGTATCCAGTGATGGAGTCGCGTCCAAACGGCAGGTCTGTTGGGCCGCCCTCAGAGATTTTCTGTCCTCCGGTCCAGAAGCCACCTTGGTCGACAATTCGATCGCCCACAGACTTGAACCAGTTGCCCCAAGCTCCCATGGCTTCAGCGCTTGGCTTCTCAAACCCAAAGGTGAGAAACATAAAACGCTTTGCTGTTGGAGCGCTGGCAGATGCTTTTGTTCGTGGTTTTAGACCCATGGCCGGGACCTTAGCACCGCCTGCACAGGTCAGAGTCGCCTGCACAGGTCAGAGTCGCCTGCACCCCCGTTGGCAACCAAGGCGCCTTCAGCCGCTTCGTGCTGCTGAATCGTCTCGAGATACTGGGAATCGCTCCTCGTGGAGGGTTCTCCATCATTCCGAGCGGCATGTGAGGTCCCAGAAAGGGGAGCGGGCCCACTAGTGCTTGATTCATTGACATTGATTCTGCTCACTCGGTTCTTCGCCTCCTGGTCGCCTTGGGCTCATCGTTGCTCACAGCGTCGTTTGGCCCGCCAAACTCCTGGTTCTCGCCTTGCCAGCAGACGAACTCCCGTCGCGAGCGAAAACCAATTCCAATGGACCAAGCACTAGTGCAAGAAGACTGGTTTTCGCGCTAGATCCTGGTGCTCACTCGATTGGCCGTTTGACGGGAGGTGCGAACTGTTCTGAGTTGGTGGCCAGAGGTCAGAGCGGCAGGCGCGGTCCCGAACTCTTGCCTACGGAGGCCTAGAGATTTGGAGTACAGCAGACGGTTACTGCATCAACGCCAGCAACTTCGCCGATGACAGCGGGATTGGATTCCGCTGGGGCGCAGTTAACCATGTTTGGCACTGGGCTATACGTGAAGGCATTTTCGTTGCTCCAAGCACTGCTCAGTTCGCAAGAGCTAGTTGCTTGCCCCTCACCAGCAATGCTGCAGGCAGTGTTTGGCGAACCCTGAATAATGCCACTACACAATCCGTTTGCTGGAAGATCGCATGCACAGGAACCACAGCTTCGGTTGTCAGTTAAACTGGCAAAGCTGATGGTCTGTTCCGTGAAGGCCGAATCGGCCGGGCAGTCATGCACGCCTTCGCGGAAGATGCAGCTCTCATCCGCAAACCCCGGAGGGTTGCTTGGTGCGCATACGCCCTCATCACCGCAGCCTCCAACCGTAGTCTCTACCGCACAGAGCGCGACATGTTCCTCAAAGACCGCTTCAGGCAGGGTTTCAGTTAGCGTGGGGGCTTCGCAAGTGCCGCTATTGATCGTTCCCGCAATGAATCGCATCCTTGTCTGGTCGTCGATGGTTGCAGACATGCTGGTGCAGACGTTGGGTGTCAGTTCTTGACCTGGGCACTGACCTTGGCAAGGCGTGCCTGGGAAGCACCCCGCGGCACCGCTGTCGGTGTTCTCCACACGACCATTAGTGCAACTGAGAGTAGCTGCAGTAGTGCAGCTGCAATCACAGCTTCCGCCAGGTTCGAAGCCAGCGCCATTGGCAAGGCCGCCCATTGCGGGGGCCGCGCAGTCAGGAAGCGCTTCGTCAATGGCGATTTCCGCCCGAATTGTGGGGCCATTCCAATCGGCAGGAGCGGCCGGAAGGCACTGGTGACTCTGGGCTGGGCATTCCAAAGAGGCATCCGGCTCAAGGCTATCGCCGCAGGTCTTGTCGATGCAGTCCTGGCCAGACTCGCAGTCGGCATTGCTCACACAAAAATCATTGTTTTCTTTGATACAGCCCGCTAGTCCCAAAGCAGCGATAGCAACCGCTACCAAGGCGCCACTAGCCCCCGCCCACATCTTGAATCGTGCTTGGCTCATCGAACCTCTTTTTTCAGTCTCGGTCTCATGTGTCAAGAGATCCTCGCGTGTCCGGCGCTATTATCTTCGTTAGGTGCGTAGAATACAGAGATTTTCTGAGGAATTGTTGCGTTCGCGCTTCGACGTCCGGACAAGAGTATTAGAATTCCTGCCGGCGCATGGACAATGCGCCGGATTGTCAGCGGGACGTTGGCGGCGTGTTGCCCGAGCCGAAACTTCTTCATACGGCGATTCTATACCGCTTCGTCGCGGGCGATCCGGCCATCGATAAGCTCGATGATACGTCGGCTCTTTTCCGCGATTCGAAGGTCGTGCGTCACGATCACAAAGGCTGTGTTGAGTTCGCGATTGAGTCGTCTTAGAAGCTCGAAGACACCGTTGGAGGTTTCGGTATCGAGGTTGCCAGTCGGTTCGTCGGCGAGTACCAGCGCAGGGTTACTAACCAGGGCACGGGCAATGGCCACACGCTGTTGTTGGCCACCCGAGAGCTTGCTTGGAGACTCGTCTGCTCGGTCGGCAAGTCCCACAAGGTCAAGCGCTTCGACAGCGAGTTTGCGCTGCGAGGCGCGTGTTTTGCCCTCCCGTATGAACAGTGGCGACATGACGTTCTCGGCAGCCGTAAGGGCGTTGATGAGATGATGGAACTGAAAGACGAAGCCGATGCTACTGCCACGCAGGCGGGTGAGGGCGTCGTCCTCGAGGTTTCTCGTGTCCTGCCCCAAGACCGACACTCGGCCCTCGGTAGGCCTGTCGAGCAGTCCGACAATGTTTAGCAGGGTGCTCTTGCCGGAGCCGGATGGGCCAATCAGCGAGACGAACTCTCCCCGTTCCACTGTGAGGTCGATTCCGTGCAGGACCCGGGTGCGAACCTCGGTTCCGAATTCCTTGATGACTCCTTCCAGAGTTAGGACGGAGCTAGTCATTGCGGATGGCCACTGCTGGATCGAGACGGGCCGCGCTGCGCGCAGGGAGTAGCGCGGCAATGATGCCAACGCCTAAGGCAATGGCGCTCGATACGAGGAATAGGCGCGCATTCATGTCGATGGGAAATAGGGGGCGGCCCTCTTGGTTGGTCACGAACGTCTGGAATGAGTAGAGCAAGCCTGCGCCAAGCCCGCATCCTGCAATGGCTCCCGTGAGCGACAACAGCGCACCTTGCAGCAGGAACACGCGTTGGGTTTGTGACCGAGTGAGGCCAATCGCCCGAAGAATTCCGATTTCGCGCTTTCGTTGGACGACGGAAACCACCAAGACGCTGGCAATGCCAATGGTAACAGCGAGTAAGACAAATACCTGGATCAATAAGCTGGAGGAGCTCTGAGAGCGCAGGCCAGCCAAAAGCTCTGCATTGCTTTCCATCCAGCTCTCGGCATCCAATGCGGTCTCCGCTCGGATTCTGCCCGCAATCTCGGCCGCGGCAAAGAGCGAGGTAACCGACGCTTCGAGTTCGGTAGCGCCTCCGCTTAGATTGAGAAGGGATTGCCCGTTTCGCAGCGAGACAATGGCCCAGGTTGCATCCACATTTCGGTTGCCGAGTTCGAGGATGCCGCGCACTTCAAAGACTTCGCTGCTCGCCAATGCACCTCCGCCGGCTTCGAGCCGAATCTTGTCGCCAAGCCCGACTCCGAGTTCTTCTGCCAAGCGAATGCCAAGGAGTACCCCGCGACCGCTGATATCGGTGGAACCGGAAACGATATTCGAATCGAGGTCGATGATCTTTTGATAGGAGGCGATTTCGATGCCTGAGACCACGACGTTGTTGGCGGCATTGCCCCGAATCGCTGTCGCTGGGCCTCGACAAATCGGAGTGACTGCAGAGATGCCATCCGTCTGTTGGAGCCGTTTGAGGAGTGCCTGCCAGCCATCGAGAGAGCGAACTCGCTGAGCGATGCGCTCGACGCTTTTTACGACCACGACATCATTAGAGCTGCGCAATGAGCGCGGGCGCTCTTGGGCTGAGCGGATGGAGATATGCGCTTGGGATCCGACAGTCTTGGAGATGAGGTCTTTTTGCAGCCCGTCGATAAGTGCCGCCAGAAAGATGACAACGGCAACACCAACTGCAACTCCGAGCGCGATGAGAAGACTCTGGGTTCGCGAGTCTTTGAGTAGCTTTACCGACAGGAAAAGATCAACTCTCACGGTTTGATCACGGTGCTTCGCACGCGGTCACCGGCAGCGACCGAGCTGGGTTGTAGGATGACTTCGGTTGCTTCGTCGATGCCGCTAACGACCTCAACGCGTTCTGTATCGCGAATTCCGACCACGATGTCCTTGCGAACCACTCGCTTGTTTTCCACGGCGTAGACAAAGGGAGCTTCGGAAGCCAGTGCCATGACGGAGCGAATCGGAACCACCAGAGCGTTCTCGTTGCGACCAACCTCGATATCAACTGAGACAGTCATATCCGGGCGCAGATATGTGGGTGGCTCGCGAACTAGAAAGCGGACTTCAATGGTGCCGCGTCGGCTATCGACAACCGGAGCGATGAAATTTAGTTCTGCAGAAAAACTCGTATCGGGAAACGCCTCGGCTGACGCAAGCGCGGATTGTCCTAGGGCCAAGAGCGAGAGATTGCGTTCATCCGGTTCCACGACAAGCTCTGTCTTGGCGGTTGCAGCGATTTCGACCACAACCGTATTGCCCGAGATCGCATCACCGACTTCGGCCCTGCGTGCGATCACGATGCCATCGACAGGGGCAACGAGGCGTGTGTAGTGCGCTCGCGCTTGCGCAATGGCCACATTTGCACGGGCCTGCTCGATGGCGGCGTCAGTGTTGCGCACCGTTGCTCCACCGGACTTTAGGTCTTGCTCCTGGGCCTTGGCGCTTCGCAGCGCGCTCTGCGCCAGGGTGTTGCTCGTCTCTGCATCCTCAAGGTTCTCCTGGCTAGCGGCCCCGGTTGCGTACAATTTGCGAATTCGAGTGAGGTCTCGGGCAGCGTCCGCGAGTCTCGCCTGTGCAACTTGCAGAGCTTCCGCGGATTCCTTTCTCGTGATCGTTCGCAACTTGCGACGACCTGCCGTCGCTTGTGCGAGCAGGGCGTTGGCATTGGAGAGCGCGGCGTTTGCTTCCGTGTCATCGAGCTGCACCAGGAGTTGCCCCGCTGTCACTCTGGACCCTTCGCGAACCGGAAACTCGCGAACGGTGCCCGATGCCATCGGGGCCAGTCGCACGCGCAAGGGCCGCACTCGGCCCGTCGTGACCACAGAGTGCACCATGACCGTGCGACTCAACGTTTGCACTTGAACCTTCTTGCCAACGACACGCTGCCCAATGAACCATGCGGCGAGCAGTGCAACTGCCGTGAGCCCAAGAAGGGAACGCTTGTGTTTTCGCAGTGTGGTCGATAGAGCCATACGTAGTGCGCCTGTTGTTACCTAGGGGCGCGTGACATTCAACCGATAGAGGGGCTTCGTTCGGTGCATTCGTCTCGAGGGCAGGGCCGAAAGAGCAAAGTCGTTCAAATCGGCCAGGGTTCCATCGGAATCACGAGGGCGAGAGCATCCTCAGCGGAGCAACCGAGTCGCCTTCGTACTTGAGCGTCGTGCACCAAGAAAACTCAAATCGCATCGTGATCTCGATGCCGGCGGTCGTTCGCCTACAGAGCCCACACAGACTTACGGGCACACTCCCATCGCCTCCGCGCTACTAAGCACTGGCCCTTCGCGATATACTTTCCTCACATGATTTCGAGAAGCTTCTGGGGGCTTGTCGCTGTTGTTGCTGTGTTCGCTTGGGGAAGCGAAGCTGTGGCGGCACCGTGCGACACGAGTAATCCAACCGACCTTGTTGTGGATGGGATTACGTGTGAGCTGAGCGGCGTGTTCACGCGCGATACGATTCAAGTCATCAACGGTGGCACGATCGCCGTGAACAACTTTGATGGCGCCAACGCTCTCACAACGGGCAATCTGGAACTTCGAGCCAACTCGATTTTCGTGGATGCAACATCAACGATTAGCGCAGTGGGAGCCGGCTACCAAACCGTGCAGTGCGACAACGGCGCCGGCCCCAATGCAACTGCCGGTGGACGCGGCGGCTGCGAAGTTTTCGACTCCGGCGGCGGCGGTGCACACTTTGGTCGAGGCGGGCAGGGGACGAAAGACTGCAATGGCCTCTGCAGTACCGACAATGCGACCTGTGAGTTTCCGGCCGAGTTCGAAGAGGCCTGCGGTGGCGGGCTAAATGGCGCTGGAACAGCGTGTCTGGCTGGGTGCACAAGTGGTGGCGGCGCCGACCCGGGCGAGCGTCAATGCGATGGATCCGATCCGACATCCGGCTTGCCGTTCTTTCACTCAATCTACGAGCCCGAGTTTGGTGCTGGCGGTGGTGATAAAGGCTGTTACGACAGTTTTGGCGGTGCGAATACGTCGGGGCCAGGCGGTGGCCGAATCGTCCTGGCGGCGGTGAATGCGGGGCTTACCGGCACGGTAACGATCGACGGAACCCTGACAACCGAAGGCCGGCGAGGCTGCGGTACGGGAAATGATTCAGCAGGCGGCGGCGCCGGCGGATCGCTTCTCATCGCGGGCGACTCGGTAGTCGTGAGTGCCACAGCGAACGTGAGTTCTGCCGGCGGTCTCGGTGGCGATACGCAGCCCAATGGCGTTTGCGGCCCGCTCGGATTTCAACAGGGCGGTACCTGTGATGACTGCGGCGGCGGCGGCGGCGGCGGCATCATTACCGTGCTCTCGGGAGTCTCTGCAGCCATCGAGGACGAGGCTGTCTTCAATGTGAATGGTGGCCTCGGTGGTGTCTGCACAATTTGCCAAGGCGAAGCTGGTGGCGGCGCTGGCGAACTACAAATCTCAGGGGCCTTCGTCGGCGAATTGTGCGACGGCTTTGACAACGACTTTGATGACCTCGTCGATGAAGGCTTTGCGCCACTCACCTGCGATGGCATGACGCTCGCTGCATGTGCCGGCGGTTTCCCTCAACAGTGTCCAGCCGAGCCCGGTTGCGTTGGAGCTGTCGATGACACGCGCGCGCGCTTTTTGATTATTGCCGATACCTCGGCTTCCATGCTGCTCAACCTCGATGGGGAATTCACTTTCGGCGATGGCTCAGCGGGGCACCCGGGACTTGACACCAATGGCGATGGCGACCCAGATGACAGCCGTCTCTTTTTGGCAAAACAGGCTCTAACGACCGTAATCGGCGCGTATCCCGAAATTGACTTTGCACTCGCTCGCTACCACCAAGACCCGGATGTGGATCGAGGTTGTCAGCTTGCGCACTGGTTTGAGTGCTCTGACTCATGTTGCTCGTACGATAATCCCACCGACAATACGGGCCCGGTTCAGTGTGCTGTGGACCATCCAACGCTTGGCAGTATCGACATACGTCCAACGTCGACGGGGGACGAGTGCATCAACTACGCGGGCAGCTGTGGTCCACCAAGGCGTGGAGCCGATGTGTTGGCGGGCTTTGGCTCCGACATCAATCAGTATCTGATGTGGCTCGATCATCAAGAGACGAGCTTTGACAACACACAAGTCTCCGGCGACCACTGCGACTTTGCAGGCGGCGGCGACTGTGAATTGCGAGGAACCGGGCCCACACCACTCGCGGGCTCACTCGAGTCGGCGCGTGACTTTTTGGATCCCATCGTTGGCTGCGACGCGGCTGCGATTGGCGGTTGTCGAACCTACGGTGTCATCCTGCTCACAGATGGCGCCGAGAGCTGCAATGGTGACCCAGCGTCTGCTGCGGGTGCTTTGCTAACCGACTTGGGCGTCGAGACCTTTGTTGTGGGCTTCTCGGTTCTCGCTAGCGAAGAGGCCGAGCTCAATGCCATTGCCAACGCCGGTTCTCTAAGTGGTGTCCAAGACGCGTTCTTGGTTGGGGACGAAGATCAATTGGCAAACGCGTTGGCTTCGATCGTCTCGGACTCGATCGTGTTTGAAACCTGCAACGATGCCGACGACGATTGCGATGGCGCCGTGGATGAGGACTTCCCGGCCAAGGGCGACCTTTGTGATGACGGCGGCCAGGGCATTTGCCAGGGCACAGGAAGCCGCATTTGCAACGCCGCTGGCGATGGCACCGTTTGCGATATCACGAATCCCGGGCAGCCCGCTGGCACTGAGGTCTGCAACGGCCTTGATGACAACTGCAACAACTTGGTTGATGAAGGGCTCAGCTGCATCCCCGATTGCACACCAACAGGTCCGGATCTTTGCGATGGGATCGACAACGATTGTGATGGGGCGATCGACGAGGACGACCCATTGCAGGGCACGCAGTGCGGAACAACCGATGAGGGCAGTTGCGAGTTTGGAACAAACCTCTGCATTGCCGGATCGATTGAGTGCGTTGGCGAAGAGGGGCCAGGAACCGAAATCTGCAACGGCTTGGATGATGATTGCGATGGCAACGCAGACAATGAGGCCGAGTGCCCAGGCGATACCTCGTGTATCGAAGGTGGTTGCCGCTTAACGTGTTCTGGTGGCGAGTTCTCTTGTCCCGTCGGCTTTGACTGCCAGGCGCAAGAAGACGGCATGTTCTGCGTGCCAAGCCCCTGTGCAGCGTGTACTCCCAACGAGAGCTGCATTAACAACGCGTGCGTTGACCTTTGCGCGGATGTGACTTGCGAGAGCAACGAGACTTGCACCTTTGGAAACTGCTACGACTGCAACATCATCGGCTGCGAAAGCGGCGAGGTTTGCTTTGACGATGAGTGCATTGCTGACCCCTGTGTTGGAGTGGATTGCGCGAGTGACTGTGCGGGCAATAGCTGCAGCTGTGTTGCGGGGGATTGCATCATCGACTGCGATGACGAGGACTGTCCCGCCGGCGAACGCTGTGGGCCTGCGGGGCTGTGCGTGGCTGATACCTGCGCGGATATCGTGTGCTCTTCGGGGATTTGCGACAGCGGCGTTTGCATCGACAACCCCTGTTTGAATGTCGATTGTGGGCTTGGTGAGATTTGTCTCGACGCCGACTGCGTGCCCGATCCGTGCTCCCTTGTGGAGTGCAGCGCTGGGCGCGCGTGTGAGGTTCGCGAGGATGGCTCTACCTTCTGCAAGTCCACCGGCGAAATTCCGCCTCCAGAGCGCGTGACGGTTGGCGGTGGTGGTGGTCAAGGTTGCTCAACCGGCGGAGGAGCGACGGGCTTGGGAATGTACCTAGTGCTCGCGGCAATGCTTCTCTTGGCACGTCGTCGACGGGAGGCACTTTGTGCGGCGGCGCTGGCACTCATTGCCTGCAACGTCAACGTGTACGAGTTTGGGCAAGGCGGCGGCGCTAGCGACGATGCAGGAGTTGGTGGCAATGACGCCAATGACGATGCCGGGGTCAATGTTCCCGACGCCTCCGGCCCGTGCGTGTTCATTGGGCCTGACGACCAGTGCGACAACATCGACAACGATTGCAACGGCGTCGTTGACGATGCCTTCGACAAAACCACGGATGGCAACAACTGCGGCGGTTGTGGCATTCGGTGCACCGCGCCTGGAACGATTCTGGAGTGCCAGGATAGTGCGTGTGTCATCACGGATTGCCAGCTGGGCTTTGTCGACCTCGATCCCATGCTTGAAGGCTGTGAGTACGCTTGCCCACTGTTTCCGGCTCAGGCTGAGGACTGCAACGGAGTAGACGACGACTGCGATGGCCTGATCGACGAGGCGGTAGATTTGCCGCCTCCACCTGCAGATCAGTGCAGAGTGACCGCAGGCACCCCTTGTGAGGGCACGAGTATGGTTTGTGAGGAACGCGGCGGCGAGTCGCGGTGGTATTGCGACTACGCGGCTACGGTTGAATTTGATCCATCCGTTCCCAATGGAATCCTTCTTCAGGAAACGCTTTGCGACGGCTTTGACGGCGATTGCGATGGGCTTGCGGATGACGTCTTCACCGATATTGGACAAGAGTGTGATAACGGCGAGCTTGGGAATTGTCGCGACGTTGGGCAGCGAGTTTGTGATCCTGCTGATACCAGCGCGACGATTTGCGATCTAAGTGTTTTACCGGATGCCATTGGGGCCTCGGCACAGGAGGTCTGCAACGGCCTGGATGACGATTGTGACGGTATTACTGACAACAGTGTTGGGGCAGGGCGCGTCATCGACGACATGGTGCGCGTGAATCACAGCGGCTTGGACTTCTTTATCTATCGTCACGAAGCGTCACGCCCAGACGCCAGCGCCGCTGCCGAAGGGGTTACGGATGCCCGCAGTTGCAGCAACGCAGGAGTACAGCCGTGGACGCGTACCACGATGGCGGTTGCGGAGGCGGCTTGCGCCGCGAGTGGCAGCGGCCGCAGGCTTTGTACAAGCGATGAGTATCTGGCTGCCTGCGCTGGCCCGACCGGGACAAGCTTTCCCTATGGCGATGTCTTCTCTGATGCTAGCTGCAATACCGAGCCGTTCGACTCGATTGCTGGCGGCGACGACGATGACGCACTGCTGCCGACCGATAGTGCCTCCTGCACCAGTGCCGACGGTGTCGTCGATCTATCGGGGAACTTGAAGGAATGGACCAACGACATCACAGGGCAGACGCCTGGTGGCGTCGACATTGCCGTCCTTCGAGGCGGCGGCTACACAACGCCAGGCGCTGCCGCTACCTGTGGCTTTCGCAGCAGCCGGGCGTCCGTGGAGTCCATCCTAGAGACCGTGGGTTTTCGGTGTTGCAGCGACGTCGCACCGTAGCCACCTAGCGCAACGTCATGGGCGCGCGGTCAGAGCCCCCCTCGATTCACTGGCGCTACTTCGCCGACGTACGTTCGAACGAGAACTTGGCTTTGGTGCGCACGTACTGCCCACCAACTTCCAGGGCCGGGTGGGCGAGAAAGTTGATAGGGCCCGTGACCGGGCCAGGGCTCAGGTTTAGGTCGCGACCACGGCTTAGTTCGATGCGATTGGCTGGGTGGTGACCAAAATAGTACGTCGAGAGGTTGGAGTACTTATCGCCTTCACTCACATCGATGGGCCACCACTTGCCCTCTGCATAGAATTCGGCCCAGCAGTGATATCCGCTGATGCCTCCATCGTCGCGGGCAGAGGGGATGGCTGCACCAACTGCAAAACGCGCCGGAATTCCCACTGCGCGTGAAATCGCAATGAAGTAGGAGTGGTAGTCACTGCAGTTGCCCGTGCGACTATCGCAGGCATAGGTGGCGTCGCCTTTGCCCCACTCATCGCCAACTTTCTTGTAGCTCATGCGGTCCATGACGTGGTCGTAGAGTGCGCGGGCGCGAATGAGGTCTGTCTTCTTGCCTTTAATCGCCTTCATCCCCAGGTCGCGAAGCTCTTTGGTGTTGGGGATCAGTAGATCGGCTTTGAGATACTGCTGTGGGTCCTTGAGCTCCTCAGCGTAAGAAGACTTCTCAAGGCGCTTCACCGCGAATCGCATCTCGATCGTGGCTCCACTATCCTCAGGGGTTAGATCCAGCAGGAGAACTTTGTTTGCGTGCTCCGCATCATCAAGCATCGTGCGAGTGCCGGGCGCCTTAATCGAAAGCTCCTCAACCGTTTGATACGTATCGCTCACCGGAATTGGCAGCCACATGCGAGCGGCTTTATCCATTGTCGGCAGTGTTACGCCATAGACAAATTCAAAGGCGTCTTCCTTCTCAATGACGCCTTGAAGTTTGGCCGAGGCTTCATCCATGGGGACCCGCTCCCACGTCTTGTCCTCCATTTGATCCCACGCGTAGAGGGGTTTGCCGTTGATCTTATGGACCGTCGTTTCTGTGACTTCCATGTCGCCAGGAGGGCCTGCTAAGAAAAAGTCTACGTCGTAAACCTCGCCATCGGTGTCGACCAAATCGACGCAGGCGAAGTTGCGATCGGTGCCAAGACTCGCGAGGTATTCAATGTGAACCCGAACAAGCTTGAGCCGCAACGTGCGGTCTTCGTAGGGAAGCGAAAAGTAGCCACCATCGGCGCCACTCTGCGTCTCAATGTGCTTCTCGATGCCCGTCTGAATTTCTGCCGTGACCGCTCGCGCTTTGGGAGCTGTTGGGGCCGCATCCAGCGTGGGCTCAGCCGCGACAACCGGTGTCGGAGTGCTTGCTTTCGCAGCCGGTGTTGGACTGCCACTCGCCTTGTCGCCAGAAGAATTGCAGGCACCTACTAGGGAGGCAAATGCGAAAATGGCTGCACCGTTTCGGCACCAAGCCATGGTTTGGGAAACACTCGACTTCATCTCGCCACTTCCTTTTTCGACCGTGGGTTCGCCACGTCAGTCGACGCGGCGAACATTCACAAGCGATAGTTTACTTAGGGTGATCGCTCTTGGGGTGGTCGCTCTTCTTTGCAGGCTCAGCTTTGGTCTTGGCAGCGCCTTCTTTGGCGGGAGCTGCTGCTGGGTCCTTGGCTGCAGCTGGGTCTGCAGCTGGGTGCTCGCCGTCTTTGGCTGCTGGGTGCTCACCATCCTTGGCTGCTGCCTCCTCGCCGTCCTTGGCTGCTGGGTGCTCGCCATCCTTGGCTGCTGCCTCCTCACCATCTTTGGCTGCCGGCGGGGCAACATCAGGCTTGGCTGCTTCGTCTGCAGTCGGCGTCGTTGGTTTGACTTCAGTCTTTGGGGCTTCGGTCTCTGCTGGTTTCTTCTCCTCTTTTTTGCAGCCAACCGTGAGTAGTGCGGCGGTCGCCGACAACAGCATTAGATTTTGAAGTTTTTTCATCGTTGTTTTCCTTTGGGTTTGTCGCAGCTCGATTCAAGTCCTCGCTGGGAGGTCGACTCGGGCTTCGCGTGACGAAGAACCTATCAATCAATGGCTGCGCGTTGCGCAAATCCGGCGTCCCAATCGCGAATCAACAGCGAAGTCCATTGCGAAGCGACTCAGGAACGTACAAAAAGGACGAATCATGACCGGAATGGCGAATTTGCAGGAGCTCCTTCGAAGCATGGCGCCGGTCCTGGTCGAAGGCACCTTCGTGTTTTGCAGCGTGAAAGGCGACTACGCCGAGTACGCGCACCATCGTCCACTGGCGAGCTTCGGAGAGCTCGAGGGCCTCTCGTTGGTGCTTCGCAAGGAAGCCGCTTTGGAGAGCAATTTGGCGTTCCAGGGAGAGTTTCGATGCATTTCCCTAACAGTGCACTCAAGTTTGGAGGCGGTGGGGCTAACGGCGGTGCTCGCTGGCACACTGGCTGACGCGGGCATCAGCGCCAATGTCATTGCTGCGTTTCATCATGACCACATCTTCGTTCCGAGCCATCTTGCCGCTGCAGCACTCAGCGCGCTGAACGACCTCAGCGCTCGTTCCGCATAGCACTCAGGTCCTCCCATATGGTGGCCATTTTCCGAGTTGGTCGCTAGACTAGCGAACAGTGGGCTCCCAAGGTGACACGGCGTCTCGCGTCGAAGTTCTGGTGACTTCGGCATGCGATGACCGACGAGAACTGGCAGGGCTACTCGGGCCTTTCTACCGCCAGCGTGTGCTCTACATTCCGTGTCCATACGCTCTTACAGGCGTCGTCGGAACGTTCAACTTGCGCATGGTGCTGGGAGACGAGAGCGAGAAGAATACGATTCTCAAGGCCAAGGCTCGGCAGGTGGAGCCAGAGGCGCACGGACTCTCAACCGGCGGGTATCCTGGCTTTGCGCTGGCCCTAAGTGAACTGGACCCGCTAGGTCAGCGATTCGTCGCCGAACTCACTGGCAATGCAGAGGCACCCATGTCCGTCATGGGGGCGGTTCACGGCCAAGATCCAATTCTCTGTCACGTTGAGTTCAGAACGCTTGCGGAACAAGCACCGGCCGAAGACGACGAATTCTCCTTTATGGACGAACTCGAACAGCTCGATTCGGCGGACGACTATGGTGACGAGCAAACCATTGTTACAGGCGATTTCGACATGGAGGATTTCCTTGTCAACCCAGAAGGCGAACCAGCGTCTTCCGTAGAGCTTGATCTCCCGGCTGTACCAACTCAAGTCCCGGCCAATCGGCCGCCGCCAACGCAGAGGCCGGTTCCCACACCGCCGCCGGCGCTGGCGCATACGCCGATGCCAGGGCAGATGCCATTCCCCACACCGCCGCCAGCGCTGGCACATACGCCGATGCCAGGGCAGATGCCGTTTCCCACACCGCCGCCAGGGCAAGTTCACACGCCGATGCCAGGGCAGGTTCACACGCCGATGCCAGGGCAGGTACACACGCCGATGCCAGGGCAGGTTCACACTCCGATGCCAGGGCAGGTTCACACGCCAATGCCGGGGCAGGTTCACACGCCAATGCCGGGGCAGGTTCACACGCCAATGCCGGGGCAGGTTCACACGCCGATGCCAGGGCAGGTTCACACGCCAATGCCAGGGCAGGTTCACACGCCAATGCCAGGGCAGGTTCACACGCCGATGCCGTCGTATCCAGGCATGCCGGTGCCAACTCCCTATCCCGAGAGTCAGGGCGACCCCAACTACCCAGCCAACAATCCCAACTACAACTCGGGGCCGTTCGCGGACCAAACAAACCACGTCAATACCGGCACGGCCTTTGTCCAAGCCGGACGCCGGAAAAATCGCACTGCCATAATCGCCGTTGGCATTGCGGCCATCGCTCTCGCGCTGGGAGCCGTCTATTTCTTCTTCTTGGCCCCCAATGATGGCGATCAGGTCGCCTCGAACTCCAACCCCGATGCAGGCGTGATTGTACAAGACAGTGGAATCCAAGCGCCTACTGCCGATGCAGCGCCCATTGCGAATGCCGTGGATGCGTCGGTGGAGGTCGCCGTCGAACCCGATCTTGATGCAGCGCCTGAGAGTCTTTGCCAGGTTTCAATTACTACCGAGCCAGAGGGTGCAGCGCTTTTCTATTTGGGAACCAATCTCGGCGTCACTCCGTACAAAGGCCCCATCGACTGCATGGCAAAGGTCGTTGATATTCGCCACCCGCAATACGAAAGCAATCAGGCCAAGTTTGAATTCGTTGATGGCGTTGGAAGCGCGGCCCTCGTACAGCTCAGTCGTCCAAGCTTTTGGGTGACAATCAACTCTGTGCCTGACAATGCCTCGCTCAAGATTGATGGCGAGTTCATTGGCAAGACGCCGTTTTCGTTTCCCCTACCTGGTTTTGAATGGACCAGCATCACGATTTCGCGCAAAGGCTTTGCTTCCGAAATCATAGATATCTTGCCGACTGAGCCCAAGAGCGCGATCAATTTGAAACTCAAGCGCTAGCACTTCTCAACTCTGGAAGTGCTGCCCGCAATTTCCTTGGCTCTGCTCTCCTTGGTCTCTGCTCTCTAAAAGTCAAATCGCAGACGCGTCGTGACATTGGAGTTGTTCGAGAGAAACGAGAGAGCCGTTGGGTCCGATTTGCTCAGATGGATAATTCGTCCAGCAATCTCTGCCCTGAGGTCTTTGTGAACGAAGCGCAGATTGCGTTCCATGACCAGCTCACCGATGGTTTCCGCGGTCATCACGTCGACGATGGCGCGAAGGTTGACGGTTGTTCTAGCAAAATCATTTCGCGACCAACGCAGTGCCACAGCCGCGTGATGTTGGAAAAAGCGAAATTCACTCGCCTGATCGTCGGCTCCAAACTCACCGAGGTACTCAGCTGAAGCCAGGAGTTCAGCCTTTGGTCCCCCAAGTCGCGCGAAGCTTCGCTGCAGACCAGCGGAATACTGGGTGTAGGGATCCGGAGGCACCACCCCGACACTTGGTAGCTCGTAGCCACGCTTGTGGACAATTTCGCCCTTTAGTGAGATCTGCGACCAACCATCGCTGTTGGGCACAGCCCTAGCGCCAAGTCCGAAGACATTGCTGCCGTAATACTGAGGAATGATACCGAGGCCCGTCATCGTTGGCGTGAACTCGTAGAGGGGCCTGCGACCGGGACCTCTCGCGACCACATACTGAAGATCTGCATTAACGAGGCTCGTGGCCAGGGTGTGCTCGATGCGCAGAGCGCCAAAGACGCCATCTTTTGCGTTGGGGCGCACCGTCTCGTCCGTCAGGACCGTGCCGATGTCCGGAGAGATCCGATAGCGGCTCGATTCGGTCGGTAGGGGCGTCTCACGCCACAGTGGCATCGCATAGAGCGAAACGGTGAATTCGTTGATGGTCTCCCCGAGGCTTGTGCTACCGCGCAGCTTTACTCCTAGTTCGCCGAGGGACGGTGGGTCGAAGAAGTCGACAGCGGTATCCTCGCGATTGAGCACATTGATCGGAGTGGATGCATCAGCCATACCCCAGTTCTCGACAAACTGGCCTGCTCGTAGATCCCACGTTTCGCGTTGGTACTCGACATAGGCATCAAGGGGCTCATAGCGAACCACCTCAGTGTCGTAAGCGTCGATCAAGAGCCAGGGGCGAATGAATCCAATGGTTCGGGCAGTGACGTTTAGGTCGACCTCCAGCTGGACTTCTGCGAGCAACTGCCGCTTGTTTCCAGCGGCCTCCCGGTCGGCAGTAGCACCTCGAAATTCGGTCACTGCCAGGCCCGTGATGGACTCTAAGATCGGGCCGCGATGTGATGCGTCGAGCTCATCGAGAGCGTCGAGGTCATCTAGGTCATCCAGGTCGTCGAGCTCGTCCAGCTCGTCGAGGTCGTCCAACTCGTCGAGGTCATCGAGGTTGTCGAGGTCATCGAGATTGTCGAGATCGTCGAGATCGTCGAGGTCATCGAGATCGTCGAGATCGTCGAGGTCATCGAGATCATCCAAATCATCCAGATCATCCGCATCGTCAGCGTCGGGAACCTTTCTGTACCTCCGCGATCGGCGGTCCCTTCGTTCTGCGCGTGCTTTGCGCTTGCGCGCTAGCACCGCACGAGCATCTCGACGGGCCTTTCGACGAGCCATTCGACGAATCTTGGCTTCCCGAATCCTCTTGATCCGGTCCTTAGCAAGGCGCTCTTTGGCAAGGCGTTCCTTGAGACGGCGCGCCTCAAGCTTGCGCTCCTCCTCCGCAGAGAGCTCGGGTGGAGTGTCCTGCGGGGCCGGATCCGCCTTGCCGTCTTTGCCGTCCTCGCCGTCTTTACCGTCCTCGCCGTCTTTACCGTCCTCGCCGTTTTTGCGGTCTTTGCCGTTCTTACGGTCCTTGCCGTTCTTACGGTCCTTGCCGGCGGGGCGGCGCTTGAAGGTGGTGGTAGTGGCGGGGCGCCTCTTCCAGGTAGGCTCGTCGGGTTTTTGCGCCTCCTGTGCAAAGGCGATTGGCGCGCTCACAGCGAGGACGAGGACCGCGGCAACGACCAAAACAAAGAAGCGCTGCATCACTTAGCTAACTAGACTCAAGTGCTCGCTTTGTGAAGGCGGTTGGTTTGAGTCCGTCACGTGCACCATCTGCAAATGTAGCATACTCGAAAACGGCGCTGGCAGCTTTGCTGCGGCCCCCCGAGCCGTTTGCCAGAGAGTCGCCAGATCTATCCCAGAAGCCTCGGTTCTCGCTTTGGATTTTGGGGCTATTCCTTGTATTCCCGCAGTAATGACGGACGGGTACGAGGGCTCGTCCTCGTCAACGATCGGCTCATTCGCAAGGTCGGTGAAGTCGGCTTTGGTGCAGTCTCCCTGGCGGAAAACGAGGACCTGGGCCGAAAAGCGGCCGTACCGATCCTGCACCCCGAGTACGCACGGCATAGGAAGTTGTCGAGCGGCTCTTTCGTGAGGCCAAGGCGGTTTGCGCAATTGGCCACCGGGCCGTCATCGATGTCCAAAACTTCGGGCGACTCGACTCTGGGGAGCCGTTCTACGTCATGGAGTACTTCGACGGAGGCTCGCTCGCAGAGTATGTCGAAGAACACGGCCACTTTCTCTTGAACTGATTGACAGCGTCTTCACTCCAATCGTTGGCGCAGTTGCCGCGGCTCACAAGAGCAGTATTGTTCATCGAGATCCAAAGCCCGAAAGCCGAAACCATCGTGTTGCGGGAGCGAGACGGCGAGATGTGCGCTGCAGGCGAATCGCGGGAACTAGAACTTTGGGGGCTAGGTAAAATTCTTAGGAGTTCCGAAGCCGCCTTGCGGTTCGACGACGCCGACGTTGACTAGTCAAAGATAGTGCTCAGCCCAGCGCTTGCCGATAGCGGAACGGAATCGTCGGGCTCGACGCCTTCCTCGAAACTCGTCGAATCGGCGCCATACAGCACGGTTCCTGGGACTTCTTCAAACGTGGCTTGATCTGCGCTTACCCAACTTTCGTATGCAACATCCAGGAGTGGCGGGGTCTGCACTGCATGGACACGATGCAACCGTTGGAGATTGGTTAGATGGGCGCCTCCCTAGGGACAGACGGCAGTGGTTCCGTAAACGTGGAACTCAATGTTGTGCCGTTCATCGACCTGATGAGCTGCTTGACCGCATTCTTGCTAGTTACAGCAGTCTGGAGCCAATACGCGCAGATTGATATTAAACCTAAGGGCATACAGAGTGATCTCGTGATGGACCAAATCGAGGAGGAACCACCCATCGTTTCGCTCCTTCTGACGGAAGGGGAAATCTGGCTGGGCATCGCGCCGGTTGGAGAGCGCACGCAGATTCGCAATGTAAATGGCGCCTATGATTGGCTATCCCTGCAAACCGCGTTGGAAGAATATCGCGAAGTTCCGGCGTTGGCGGCGTCGGTCCGCAGGAACGAAATTGAGATTGCAGCCGAAGACACCGTAGTCTACCAACACGTGGTTACTGCGATGGACTATTCGATCGGGAGTGAATTTGTCAGCATTGGCTACCTCGATCCCGCGTCGTTGTCGGTCCGATTTTCGGAGTGACGCACCCAACTTCCAGAGCCTGGCCAAAGTCTGCATGCCGCTATCGCAGACTGTCGCACAATAGGGACTCTTCTTAGCTCCGCTGCGAATGGGGAACCTTGTGGGAGGCGACATTCGGTAAAGTGCGATACGCTGCGAAGGGCATGGGGAATTCAGGATTTACAATTGCAAAGCGCTTCTGCGGTCCGGGGGACTCAGGGAACGGTGGTTACGTGGCGGGCTCCATTGCCCAACGTGTGGACTTCGCGCCCGCGCGCGTCATGTTGCTAAAGCCCCCTCCGCTTGAAGTGGAGATCACGGTTCAGCAAGGCGACCGAGGCATGGTGGCCTGTACTGCGGATGGCACGGTGATCGCCGCCTGCTCACCAGGAACCGTGGATCTCGATATCCCACCTGTGCCGTCTGTTGAAGAAGCGCGCGAAGCAACGTCTCGCTTCGTCATGGCAAAGATGCACTACTTTCCTGAGTGCTTTGTGTGTGGCACAGAACGACCGGATGATGGCCTGTGTATCCACCCTGGCTTGGTTGCTGGATCTGACGTTATTGCAACCACCTGGACACCTGACGATTCGCTACCCAACAAAGACGGGGTACTAGATAGCGAACTCGTGTGGGCCGCCCTCGACTGTCCAAGTGGTACCGCCAGTCTTGCGCGCGAATTCCGGCCGATTGTCTTGGGGAAATTGTGTGTGGAGATTCGAGGTCGTGTGTCCATCGGTGAAGAAGTCATCGTCATGGGATGGCAGGTCTCGAAGGAGGGCGTTAAGGAGCATGTCGGGTCGGCGATTGCCACTGTCGACGGCGAAATCTTGGCTGTCGCTGCGGCTACGTGGATTGTGCTGCCCGAATCTCAGACATCGTTCAAACTTCGAGAGTAGGGGCTACCGAGAACCGTCGCTGGCAATCACACTTGCCAGTGCGCGGAACTCAAACTCGGGGGTCGAGAGGCGTGCGCCATCGATCGAGGCATAAAAGGAACGTGCCCCAGTTGTGGTGAGTTGCAGATAAAACGGCCCGTATAGGTAGTGGCCATACTTGCCTTCGACGCCATAGCTATATGACGTGAGAAGGTCTTGCACGCCCGGAGGAGCCGCTTCTTGCCGTGTTAGCGCACCGTATGCGGAAATGCTGGCTGCATTCATGTAGCCAACGTATTGCCCCGTGGCCTCAACGCGATCCTCGCCGAGTAAGCGATATTCTGAGTCGGGTAGTAGCCGCCTGCGGTATCGCACGGACGTTTGGTATTGCGCATTGCCTTGATTCAGTTCGGCGCCCGCATCAAAGTAGAAGAAGTTAGCAAGTGGATCGGGGCTATCGTCGCGATCAAAGATTCGGCCTTGGGCAAATGCCAAGTGCGCGTTCAAGTAGAGGTCCTTTGTGAGCCTGGCCCCTGAGAATTTGAACGGTGCAACCGTAACGACGGTGGCGCTCATGTTGGCAACCTCGGTGTCTTGCTGGCCCGTCACATCGATGTCGAACGCTTCAAGCTCGCGGTCGGCGCCGAGGAACCCCTTGCCGTAGCGAAGGTAGCGGAAAAATGCGGAGTCGATTTGGAAGTTCGAGTTGTCGCCGCTGGCGCTTTCGCCGGGTACCGAGTAGGTGCGGAATATGACGTCTGTGGGGCCAATGAGGCCCTCCCAAGATCCGGCCAACCAGCGGTAGCCGCGAATACGAAACTCAAATCCGTCGGAGTTATAGCGACTGTTGGGAAGCGAGGGAGCACTGGCAAGTCCAACGCGCAATTCCCGTTGGCGCAGTACTCCAAACTCGAAGGAGAAGGGGCCCCAGGGAAGGCACACGGTTCCACGAGTGTCGTAGGAGACGCCGGGCTCGTTCTGGTAGTAGCCATGAGTGTTGACCTCGGCTCCCAGGTAGCGACAGAGTGGCGCGACGATATCGACGGAGGCCCCCGCCGTGATGCCCGCGTAGCCAGTGGACTCAGCGAGCCCGCCCGCGTACGCCGACCACTGCACAGAGGGCTTGTAGAGCAACGCGAGTTGATCCCATGCCATGCGCAGATGCGGGTCGCGCTTTACCTCGTTTAGCAGTGTAGGGACGGTGTGGTACAGCTCTGCCAAATCGAGCGCCGTGTCGATGATCGACGTGGCCCTGGATGGCAGCCGGTGGCGAAGGTATCGCTTGTAGAGTTCTTCGGCCTCTCGTAATTCTTCTGAGGAGCCGTCTTCTGGGGGCGACGAGGAAGGTTGTGCGTGGGCCAGCCCTGCGGAGGAACCCAGAACTCCGCACACGATTAGGACCCGATACACGATGAAGAGCATACCAGCGGTCGGGTTGGCAGAACCCGGCAGGATGCGGGCCGGGGGGGGGGGCACTTTCGTAACGCTATGGCTTGTCTCTCACGAGCGATTCCAAAATTTGAAGTAGCTCTTGCGAAGCGGAGGAGCTCTGCGCAGGCCTCGTGGGCGCTCCTTGGCGCCCTTGGGAGCGCCGGCGCTGGAGGCTGGATCGAATGGCGGAGCCGGCAATAGGCGCTGCGAACTTGGTGGTAGGGCCTTGTCTCGCAGCGAGTTGTGAATCATCGGTCGCAGTCGCTTCTTCAAAAAGAGACCAGCCAGTGCGATGCATCCCAAGGCCGCAAACCCCAGCGGTGCGACGGCGGCCGAGCTAATTGCGAGAACCAGCGCAGCTGCGGTCGCTGGAACCGCCGTGACGCCCGCCGTGATCGATGTTGAGTGGAAGCGACGGCGCTCCATGTTCCACAGCGTCGCATGGCATGCCGTGCATGCGCCTTCTAAGAGGTGCTCGCTGCAGTGGGAGGCACCACAGTTGTTGCACGCGCTTCCTTCATGCTGGCAGAGAACGCAGCGCTCCTGAATCTCTTGCCCGCGAAATGGCATGGCCCACTATAGCTCGTGCGCTCCGAGCTTGCGACCGGTGCGCTTTATCGACAACGACGTCGGCGGCTAGCCTTCGGTGTTGTCTTCGTCTGGGGCTTTGAGCTGCTCAGCGTGAAACATTGGCAACTTGGGCGTGTAAAAGAACGATGCATGAATCCGCACTCGGCATACTTCTGAGGGGTAACCCTCTAGCGTATCCGGTGGTATCCGAACTTCGACATCGCTCGTTGCAAAGCCTCGATAGGGCGTTGTGTGGGAGTGAATCGTCGTAACTCCATGGGTGTGCGTGGCAATGCGAAACGACGAATGGAGCTCGCCGTTGACACGTCGGAGCTCATAGAGGACGTGGGCTGTGATGCCACTCTCTTCGCCCTTGGCCTGGCAGTACTTGAGGGTCGCGTTGTGGTCGTGGCCTCCGGGGAGGTTCGCAGGCAGGCCAGGGCGCAGAGCCTTACTGGGCGTCACCTTCGTGCGCAGGTATTGATCGTCGCAATCGTAGGATTGCAGCTGAACCTCCAAGAAACCCTGCGGTAGGTCTGTCTCGTGCTCCTCAGTCACGAGGGCATGCCTACCACTCACCCTTGACGCCAAAGATGGGAAGGATCGGCAGTCCATTCACCGATCCTTTCTCGGTGTAATCGTAGTTGTAGGTCGTGCCTTCTACGTTGGAGTGATTCGTTGCATTGATGAGGCTGAGATACCCAGAAAACTTCCAAGTATCGAAAATCCAGGTCTTGTCGATTCGCAGGTCGAACTGCTGAAAGCTCGCGAGCCTGTCGGAGTTGTTGTCACCAAAGACGGGGGAGTATTCGTCGACTTCGCTATTGAAGACCGCAGCGATAACGGGCGTAGATGGATTGCCAGTGACGAACCGATAGCGTGCACCCAGCTCCCAATTGTTGCCGAGCTGATACGAGCCCACGAGAGCCAGAATGTGGGTCTGGTCAAAGTCGAAACGCCGGTAGTCTTGGCCGCTTGCGTCTTTTCGTTCCGCGCGGCTCAACGTATAGGATAACCAGCCGTTGAACTTGCCATTAAACTGATGCTCTAAGAAAAACTCTGCTCCGAAAACGCGTCCTGTGCCAGCGTTGTCGAGGCGGGCGGGAACCATTTTTCCGTCACGTTCGACAAGCGCGTCGGTTGGGCGCACGAGGCTGCCAAGGTGCTTATAGAAGAATGTGCCATCGAGGCTGATGTTGTCTGTGATGTTCCAGTCGGCACCTACGCTGTATTGATACGCGCGTTGCAGATCGAGATCGGGATTGCCGAAAACCGCATCCAGCTCGGGGAAGTTTGGACTTTGGTGCACAACTGCTGCGCCGGCCTTCACGGCCACCTCCCGAGGAAGGCTGTACCTTGCGGTAATCCTGGGATCCACGGACCAGGCTTTGGCGTTGCCAAAGTAATCCACGCGAATGCCAGGCACTAAGAGGAGTTTGCCAATGTTGATAGAGGCTTCAACAAATGGCGCAGCGTCTAAGAAGAACTTGCCTTCGATTGTCTGCTCAACGATTTGGTCTTCGATAGGTTCACCGCCTCCTTCGTTGGTGCCTTCTTGCGGGGGCCCACCGCTTGGCAAACGAATGTCCACGCTGACACGTTGCATTTGGGAGTCGATTCCCGCGTCGAGGGTGAGCTTGTCGCTAAACTTGTAGCTGAAGGTGTCGCGAAACGTTCCGCTCAGCGAAGTGAGTTGAAATCGAAACTGCCCAAGCGCACTGAAGTTTAGGTCGTCTCGGCCAATAGAAAGCCGGGCGTGATTGGAGAGGGTTTCCGATGGGGTGTATCGGTAGTCGTTGATGAGACGCAGAAAGCTTGTCTGGGCTGAGAAGTCATTCGAGGTTGCCACGTTTGGGCCGGCGACTTCTGCTGGATCATCGAAGAGTAGCTCGAGCACATCGTTGGAGCCGAGGCCCAGCCAGCGAAACTCGTGGGCCGCTTTGGGGCGGTAGCTTCCTAGGACTTGGTAGTCGTAATACCGTGGAGCGCTTGTAAGCGAGAGGCCTGCATCGTCGGGAATCGTCTCTGCGAGGACGAAGTCGATGTAGCTGCGGCGCCCCGCGATAGCAATGGCCGCGTTCTCACCGATTGGCGCTTCCAGGTAGAGCGACGTATCAAGCACGCTGATGTCGATGCTGCCGTGCACAATGTCGGGCTCAAGCTTTTTGAGTTTGAGGTCCAAGATGCCGCCGGTCGCCCGACCGTATTGAACGGAATAGTTGCCCGGATAGAAGTCGATGCCGCCAATGGCTTTGGACGGCAAGATGCTCTTGAGGCCGCCAAAGTGATAGATGAGCGGCACTGATACACCGTTGACGAATACCCCGGTGTCCTGAGGCCCGGAACCACGGACGATGATATCGCCACTGGCCACCGAGGAGCGCGCGACCCCGGGAAGGTTCTCAATGACAAGAACCGGGTCATCGGAAATCGGCCCCGGAACTTTGGAGATTTCGGCAACCGAGAGGGAACGTCGATTTACCTCTTTTCTGGGCCGCTCCGCTTCGATGGTTAGGTCGTACTCGCTGTAAGAACCTTTCTCAATCCAGTACTTTCCGGAGACGACTTCTGTGGTGCTGATCGCTTCCGATGTTTCGACGGGGATGTAGCCCTCGCGTTCGATACGGACCTTCCACTGTCCTTCGGGAAGATCGTAGAACTGGAACTTTCCGTCGGCTGTAGACGTTGCCTCAAAGCCTTCGGTGTCTTTGCCTTTTCCGCGGTACACGGTGACGGTTGCGCCGGGCACAACTGACCGACTGCCGCGTTCGAGAAGTGCACCTTGGTAGTTAATCTGCGCGGGACCGGCTGGCTTCTCTTCTTCAGCCGGCTCCTTGGTCTCGACGACAGGCTTGGCCGGCAAGGCAAAGCGGTACGTGTAGTTGATCTGAACTTCGAATGGTTGGTCGCCATAGGTTGCTGGGCGAAACACCATTTGACGGGCCGCGGTTACCGCCGCCTCACCAAAGCCGTACCGACCGTCGCCTGCGCGTGGAAGGTCATCCTCCGGCACGATCGTGACCGAGCCAGCGGACGCTGATGTCACGGTGCCTTCTGCGGAAATCGTGAGCTCCACAACGACGATTCCGTGAACTCGATCGGTGAGTGCTTGCTCCGGAAATATGGGTGGCGGCGCCTCGAGCAGGGCCGGTGGATTGACTACGGGGCCAGCGGGTGCAGCATCGGCAGGCGCTGGTGCAGCATCGGCGGGCGCTGGTGCAGCATCGGCGGGTGCTGGTGCAGCATCGGCGGGCGCGCGGGCAGCATCGGCGGGCTCGGGCTCTGGCACTGGCTGCGCATAGACGTCCCCCGCCACAAGACTAAGAAAAAGTCCGATTTGCCAAGGGCGCATTAGAGGCTCAGCTCCAGCTGCGCGATAAACCAGTTGATTCCGCCGCGGTCGTCTCGAAGGACAAAGTAGAGCTGGGTCTCATCGCTCGCGAGTTCTTCCGTCGTGGGCGTCGCGTAGGTGTTGTTGCCAAGATTCTCAAGATCGGTAAAGCCATCGATAAACGAAGAACGCGATTTGTCCATGGACCCGGCTTCGTAGAACCAGGTCATTGTCAAACGCTCGAGGGATTCGCCAGATTCGGCGTCGGCGTCGGGAAATGTCTCAATACTATCCTCTGAAATATCCACATCGACGGAATACTCGACATCCCGCGCAACGCTGGTTGCCGCGCCATCCTCAAAGGAAAATGGGGGCGCACCGCGCACACTCATTTCCCCACCCGTGATAAGCGGGTTCTGGTTGGGCACAAGGCCATCTTGGTAGATGAGACTCAGCCGTGTGGTCGTGACGACCGAACCGTCGGGGCCTTCCACTTTCAGACGAATCGAGATGTCAAACCGGCCATCACAAGGGGGTAGTTCGAAGCCCTCGGGGAGCTCCACCTCGCCGAGTTGCGTGCAGAGGAGATCCAGCAGGGCAGGCGGCACGAGGTTTTGGTACGGCTGGATCGCTTCGGTGCCAAGCACAAACGGGGGCGGGTCTTGGTCGCCGCCGGCATCTGCAACGAATTGTCGAAAGTCCGCTTCGGGGACTGCACACTCTCCACTGTGTGCGTCGGCGAAGGGAAATGGACACCACGACCACTCGTACCGATCTACGTCGCCAACAACAAGCGCGTCCAAGACGGTCTCATCTTCGAATTGCAGGTCTGGTGGCTCGGCCCTAAGCGCAAGCACGCGAAGCTTGTCGACTTGGTTGTAGTCTGAGAACTCGTCTGCACACCCCCAGAGGCTAAGGGCGGCAACAGCGATGATGGAGAGTCTTTGCAGCATGACTAGTCGTTCAAGCGGAAGCGAATCGTGTACGTGATTGTGAAGGGGATGGCTTTGCCGTCGCGGGTGGCTGGCGAGAAGGTTTCTTTGCGGGCCGCGATGAGTGCTTGGGTATTCATGTCGTCGTACTTGGAACCATCAATGAGCCGAGCGCGCGTGACCTTGCCGCTTGCATCGATGCTTACTTCGACGACAACGTTGGCTTCGATCCCCTGGGCGCGGAGGGTTGGCGGGTAGGCGGGTTTCACCCGTGAGCGCGGCTTGGGCTTTACGAGCACCACGCCAGCTGTGGGAATGCGTGTCGCTTTGCGATTCGTCTTGGGAGCATCAATCTCTCCATCGGGGTCGCCATCTTTGGGAGCGCGGGCAGCGTCCTTGGGATCCACCGCTGTCGAGTCTGTGGTGCCGTCGAGGCTTGTACCGGTTGCAAACGAGGGACCGCTGCCTCCGGCAACCGTGGAGCCTAGGTTGAGGCCGACAATCTTTCGCGGCGGAGGCGGCAGATCAGGCGGCGCATCTTTGGGAGGCGGCTTTGGTTTGTTCTCGGGCTTTGGCTTTGGCTCGGGTTTCGGCTTGGGCTTTGGGGCGGGCTCCGGTTCGAGTTTTGTCTCAGCCTCGGGAGTTTCGATTGGCTCGATCTTGGGGAGTTCTTTGTCCTGAACCTGGACCACGATCACGTCATCTTTGGGCTTCTTCTCCTTGTTGGAGAGGGCCTCGCTGGCAAGCCAGACGGCACCAGTGAAGATCACGTGTGCACCGACCGCCGCGCAGGCCGCTAGAGGCCCGAGGGTGAGCACTTGGCCAAGAGTGACGCCGCGATGCACGACCGGATCGTCGGCCAGAATGTTTGGAGTCCCGCCCTTTGATAGAGCGCTTCCCCAGGCTTCCTGGCGAGCGAGCTTTCGGCCTTTGGCAGAAGAGCTCATGACAGCACCAAGCTCCAAGGTGCTCGGTCTGAGTTTGCAGGTGGGTACATCATGAAGCCCTTACTCTGCAGGACGCTGAATGTTGAGTGCGAAGCTCTTGATGCCGTTGTTCTTTACAAGGTCGATGGCATGCATGACTCGGTCGTACTCAACCGTTTTGTCGCCAGCGATTACGGCTTGAACTTTGGGGTCCTTTATCTTCTCGGCTTTCACCCGCGCAATGACTGCTGCATCGTCAGCAGGCTTGCCGTCGAGAGTCATGCTTCCGTCGGCTAGCACGACAATGTTTAGTGTGCTCGACACGCCTTCGCCAGCAGATGCTGCCGTTGGAAGGTCAACCTCGATCGCCGCCTTCACGATCTTCACAGACGTCACCATAAGAACAATGAGAAGCACCAGGACAATGTCGACGAACGGCGTGATGTTGATGTCGGCAATCGGCTCATCACCACCGATACCGAGTTTTGCCGCCATGGCTACGCGACCTCTTTTGGCGGATTGGTCGCCTTGAGCTCGACGAGAAGCGTGCGACTAAGCAGGTCGGTGTTCGCGGTCTTGGCTTTCACTTTCGCGGCGAATGCGTTGTAGGCGATGACCGCAGGAATCGCGACGAGAAGGCCAACGCCGGTTGCAACCAACGCCTCGGAGATGCCAGCCATCAATCCACCACCGCCGGAGCCAAAGTCGTCTCCGAGCACTTCAAAGGATTTGATGACGCCGAGAACGGTTCCAAAGAGCCCAATGAAGGGAGCGTTGCTGCCAATCGTTGCTAGGAAGCTGAGGCGTTTCTGAAAGCGGTGCACTTCAACACTTGCTGCGCCTGCAAGCGCTTCTTCGACCGAGTCGGGACCCTTGGCATACTCACGAAGTCCAGCCAGTGCGACGTTGGTTTCCAGGCTGTCGAAGCTCTCAAGAAAGCGTGCGGCCTTGGCGTATTCGCCTTTGGCTAGATGCTTTTTGAAAACATCGCGAACTCGTTCCAGGTCGATGGAGTGCTGCTGGTAGAACCAGATTCTCTCTACCATGACGACGACGGAGACAAGGGAGAGGCCCAAGAGGAGCCAAAGGACCCACTCTGCCTCAAAGATGGGGAGGTCGAGAATCGTTTGGACAATTCCACTGTTGCCGGTTTCCATAGAGGCCATGTTGCCTTGGCTATAGGCCTAGAACCATACAGATTGTGTGGTGTTTTTGTAACAATCTGTATCAACGCCAGAGCCGTGATTCTGCTTTTGTAGGGCCCCGGAGCGCTTCTTGGGCGGTTTGCCCGTTCACGTCCAGCGAACCCGATCTCAGGGCTGTGCCTGCGCGTTGGCTGCCCGTGCGTTTGCAATGGACGTTTTCCGTCTCGCTTCTTTCTCGATTATTGGTGCAGCGTTGTGGATTGCGACGCAGGGACAGTCAACGTTGTGCGCAAAGGTGGCCGGGGATGATGTCTGCGGCGATGCGTTGGGATGCACAACGACGATTGGGTTGCTGCGAGTGCCCGTCTACCGGCGATCAATTCACCGAGGGAAGTAAGAACTCTACTGATAGCAAGCGTTTTTTTTGCGTGCCGCCGTGTCGTGAAGTTCGAGGTGCGGTAGCGGCGAACCATTCGGCTGGTAGTCCCTGTGCTTTGCAAACTTGAAGAAATGCGGAACCAAGTTGCCCGAGCGTTGTCCTAAGGGCATGCGTTTCTCACCGATACTCCTGTTGTGCGTGGCTTGCTCTATCTCTTCTACCCAGGAGGCGGCCGAAAGTGTCGACGGAGGCATGCAAACGAGGGCGCTTGTTGGGCCTGAAAGCGCCGTGCCCCAATATGTTGCGGGGCATTTTTACTCACACGATGTTTCCAGGCCTTTTGAACGTGAGCGACTTGAACTCGACGAATTTCATGTGTCGATCGAGACCTCGCCCGGAACAATTCGTACACGCATTGATGCCATCATTCGAAACCCATCAAAAGCGCAGCGACAAGCGCGGATTCGAGTCCCTATACCCGCAAATGCCGCCGTGACCGAGGCAGTTCTCTTTGTTGGTGGCAAGCCCATGCGCGGCGCCTTTTTGGAGGCGAATCGCGCAGAGAAAGTCTACAAGTCGTACACCGAGCGCAGACGCGATCCGCTGCTCGCCGTTTGGGATGGCCCCGACGGGGTCGATCTGCAAATCTTCCCGGTAGAAGGCGAGAAGACACGACGCTTCCAGCTTGAGTGGGTAGAGCCTCGTGTATTTGCTGGTGAGGCGCATCAGCTGCCTGTCCTGGCGAGAGGGACGACTGCCATCCGTGCCCAGGGAGACGTCGTTGTTGATGGCCTTGTCATGGAGCCTCGCAACGGTGCCGTCGCTCTCCATGCCACTAGCAATTCGGTTATCTCTGGACGGCGACCCGGCGGGGCCCTGGGCTATGTACTGGCTCCGGGGCAACGGCCAAGTGAGTCTGCGGTTGTCCTTGTGGCCGAAACAAGTGCGCGCATGACACTTGAGCGTCGAGCAGAGCAACACGAGAGTATTGAGGCATTGCTCGCAACGCTTCCCAGCAACACGCGCGTCTCTCTGCTATCCGCCGATTGGATGACCAAGCCCATCGTTGTCGATGTGACCCCAGCGCAGGCGCGAGCAGCCTTGCCAAGACTCGATGAAATCATCTCCGCTGGATACCTTGATGTTGGGCATACGTTCGCCGAGGCGAGCGACCTTGCAAAGAAGATTGGCGCCCAGTCGGTGGTGTTCTTTGGCGAGGGCCAAAGCGGATTCCGCTACGGTGCATTTCAGACTTCTACTGAGGCTTTGCAGCGCGAGAAGGTGGCGCTCTTTGCGGTTTCTTCTGGCGCTGTCTCAGCGGGGATTCGTCGGATGGCAGCAAAGACAAATGGTCGCGTCGCGTCAGTTGTAGATCAAGAACTCCTAGTTCTTCTTAGGGGCTATGGTGCGCCGCCTGAGATTGCCGGTGTCGAGGGATGGGCTGTTCTCAACGCAGCATCCAGCCAGCCCGTCTGGGCCGGCCGCTTTTTGGGTGGGAGCCCCAGCCCGTCGAAGGTCGGTGCGACAGCCGATCTCGCTGCGCTCTGGGCACGGAGCCAAGTGCACTCCCGCGGCTATGGCAGTGAATCGTCGGTCCTAACGCCGACAACCTCGATTCTGGCGCTCGAGAGCGACGCCGAGTACACCCGCTGGGGAATTCCCGTACCGGCGGCCATTGAAGACGATCCGTCTCCGCGGAAGAGACACATTGCTATGCAATCGAATGCGCCAAAGCCCCAGCTCGCTCGGGCCCAAGCTATCGATACAGCGCGTGCGGCCGGAGTTCTTGGCGTTGGAACACAGACCCCGGGCGGACAGTTTGCAAGCCTCAGTGATGGTCGCGATGTCTACGGTGGCCTCCTTGGCAACGCGATGGGCCAGCCCAGCGGCGAGATGGCCGGCGGTTGGGGCTATGGCGTATCCGGCGTGGGCCCGGGTGGTGGCGGCACCGGCTGGGGAACCATTGGCACTGGAACCTACGGAACGATTGGCCACGGTATGGGACGCGGAACACGGGCATCTCGAAGCACGCCGAGAGTTGCCATGGGCAAGGCGACGGTGCGCGGCGATCTCGATACCAACATTGTTCGGCGCTACCTTCGTCGCAAGTTCGCTCGCATTCGGCACTGCTACGAGAAGGAGTTGCTGGTAACGCCCAGGTTGGCGGGAACGGTTGTGGTGCAGTTTCAAATCTCGCCCCAGGGACTCGTACAAGCTGCCAAGGCTTTGGGGATGAGCAATCGCAACGTGGAGACGTGCGTGGCCGCTGCCATCGCCTCCATCCAGTTTCCCAAACCCAAGGGCGGAGGCTATGTGAACGTTCGCTACCCATTTGCCTTCAGCGCGGAGAACACGGCGCCCTCCGAGGTGACAGAACCTCTGGCGTTGGCACTGGCGGCATACAAAACCCTCGACAAGCGGACGCGAGCCCGAGAGCTATCAAAGCGCCTGGGCGTTGATTTCGCGTCTGAGGCGATGTTGGCCTGGTGGATCTTGAAGGAAAACGTGCAGGCAAACTCGATGCCCGTTGAAGGCGTGGTCTTGGCTGCGACGCTGTTGCACGCTGCAGGCGATACCTGGAACAGTCGACGCGTCTTCTCGCAGGTCAGTCGAGGGCTGCCGAGCACCATGGGAGAGCACCTTCGCAGCGTCGGGTTCACCGCTGATCAGCAAAGACTGACTGCGCTGCGGCAGTAGGGCAGCGCTCCTCTAGGGTGCCGCTGATGTGGTCTGCAGTGGGTAACGGGGGCACAATCGCGAAGGGTGAAATCGCAGCTGGCGCTGCCGCTGGGTAGGCGGCTACGATTGCCTCTCCTCCCACCACTCGCGGGTGTCCTGTCTTATGCATCGTCTCTTAATAGCTGCTGGAATTACTCTGCTATCGGGCTGTAGTGTCTTGTTTAACCCAGGCACCGGTTCTGATGGCGATGGCGGTGGCGACGGCGATGTGGTGGATTCGGGGGTTCCTGAGAGAGACGCCGGCGTGACCCCAGCGCGCTGCGCTCGCCGCATCTTGGTGAATGATCCGTTTGCCGCTCTCGACAAAGATCGTTGGGAGATTCCCTCACTCATGTTGACCAGTATTACCGTAGTCGACGGCGAGCTGACGTTTTCGTTAGGCGGAGAGACGGCCGGCGCAAGCTACGCACACGTCCCAAAACTGCGAGCCGACAACCTGGAGGTGGTGGCAGAGCTGACCTCCGCAGAACCAAGTGGAACGGTCGGGCTTGTCTCGATGACTGGACTCGACGGACTGAATAACGAAGTCGTCGCTGCGGCTGGCAAGCTTGAGACCGGCTTTGGCTGGATGGTCGACGAGGATGTTCAGCCAGCAAACCAAGGGGCGTATGGAAGGTGGCGCCTTCGGCTTTCGGGGCCCAACATACTGATCGAGAACGATGACCCGGAGACGGGAACGTTTCGCGAAGACGGGCGGGGCGACTTTTCCGATGTCGTAGACGTCACGGTGGCACTACAGGCTCGTAGCACCATCGCTGGTCCCAGTGAGGTGCGCTTTGGATCGGTTGTCATCTCCGCTCCGCCCCCAGAGGGCTGGTGTGGCTTTGACCTCTTCGACTACGTGCCCGGCTTTGATGGGGCGGATACCATCTTCAAGCCCATCACAAAGGATGACGGAGAGGTGCTGGAGACCGCTGCAGGCGGGTTGTCTCTGCGGGCGCCCAAGCCAGGATCGCTTGCACTCGCACGGTCCAACAGTCGCTACGATTTAGAGAGCGCGGCCGTCGTCATTCACGTGGAACGGGTGGACGCTTTGATTGGCGGCAATGCAGTTGTCGAGTTTCAGCAGAGTTCGCGAAATCGGTTTGGCTTCTGGTTCATAGGAACGCAACTGCGCTCCTACACGGTCATCGATGACACAATGGAGTTTGTGACTCGGGAGTATTCTGATCTGGATTTTGAAGCGTTGCAGTTCCTGCGAGTGCGTTCAGGAAACGCCGGTGCGATTCACTTCGAGGTCTCGCAAGATGGGGCGGAATGGAAACCGGTGGATCTGCTCTCATTGGACAAGGAGCCAACTCGCATGGCGTTTCCCGAGTCGATCAACGACCTGGAATTGCACGTTCGAACGAGTGGAGCGAACCCCGGCGGAGAGCCCATTCGAATCGACATCGACCGGATCTTTGGCGAGGCTTTGTAAGAAAACACGGCAGCCAAACGCGCGATGCGGCACCTGCCCAGGTGGCGAGTGCCGCAGGCGAATCAGAACTTCTCTAAGGTAGGTATGCCTCGGTCAGATCGTCAAGGACGGCTCGGGCGGCGTCGATTTCCGGGCCACTGCAGAATGTGACGCCAACGCGGTGCTCGCCGTCGCCATCCACAAGCTGCATTGACTCAAAGACGTCGGTAGGTGGGCTACAGGGCGGCTCACTGCCATCCAGGATCGCAACCAGGTCAGAATCCGTAAGGACTTCGATAGCGTTGGCCAAGTCGAAATCGTTAACGGTGGCCGTGTGAATCGCGCCACCGGGCTCACCAAAGCGGTCTACTCGCAACGTACCGTCGGCGGAAAGTTCCACGCTGCTTGTGCAATCGATATCGGGTGGACAAAAGCCGCCACGGAATACGCGAAAACTCTCAAAATCGGTCGTGATGATGTACTTGTCTGCGAGGGCGTTCAGAACATTTCTGGCGGCATCAATTGCGGAGTCGCTGCAAAAGGTCACCGAGGTGCGGTGCTCGCCGTTTTGGTCGTGGAGCGTCATCGACTCGAAGATGTCCGTCGGTGCTGGGCACGCGGGGTCGGCGCCGTCGAGAACAGTCAGGAGGTCTGGGGCGGTGAGTACGGCAATGGCATCGGCGAGGTCGGTCTCGCCAACAACTGCGGTGTGGACAGGGCCGCCAGGATCGGCCATTCGATCCACTCGGAGCGTTCCGTCGGAGAGAAGCTCGATGCTGGCGGAGCAATCGATGTCGGGCGGGCAGAAGCCCCCGCGAAACGTCTCGAAGGATTCGAACTCAGAGGTTGCATCGCAAATCTCTGCCTTGTCGGTGCAGCAGTCGCCAAAGGACTCACATAGATCGTCGCACCAACAGGTGCCAACCAATGCCGGGCCATCACAGGCATCCAGGCAAGAACCAACATTGTCAGCTTTGCCAATGGGCCCGCGGTCAGGGCCAAGCGGAGTCGTCTGGGAATCTGCGCAGCCTGTTGAGAGGAGGAGGAGGAGGAGTGTGGGGAGGAGAGTGGATCTCATGAGAGTCCTTCTAGGCAACTTGGGCCTCGCCAACAAGCGAGTATTCATGATGGGCCAATTAGGCCGGCTAACGTTGGCCTGCAAGCCGCGGAGAAGACGGGAGAAACGTCGCCGATCGCACCCACCCAGTACGGCCCATGTTGGTACTCTGAATCGTATCGCTATGCTGCAATTGAGGACTTCATGATCACGGGACACGTATTTATGGCTATGAGCCTCGATGGCTTTGTCGCCCGCAAGAACCATGGACTCGATTGGCTCATGAAGCAGAAAACCGAGGGCGAGGACCATGGCTACGATGCCTTTCAGGCTCGCATTGATGGCATCGTCATGGGGCGCGGCTCGTACCAAAATGTTCTGAGTTTTGGCGAGTGGCCCTACACAAAGCCGGTCGTGGTAATGAGCAAGACGCTGCAGCAGAGCGACGTGCCGAAGGAGCTGGCCGACAAGGTGAGAATTACCGACCAAGAGCCGCAGGCGCTGATGGACGAGTTGCAAGGGCAGGGCTGGTCTCGTGCGTACATCGATGGCGGGAAAGTTGTTCAGTCGTTCATTCGCGCGGGTCTTGTTGAAGACGTTGTCATCACCATGGTTCCCATTCTCATAGGAGAGGGCCTGCGTCTCTTCGGCGCTCTTGAGAGCGACATCGACCTCGAGCTGCTTGGAACCCAGGCCTTTGAGTCAGGCCTGTTGCAGACCCGCTATCGCATTCTGTGAAGGACTAGCGACTCTTCGCCAGCATCGAGCTTCAGGCTCGTCTGGCGTAAGGCTATCGGCGATTCAGGTGGTAGGTGAGGGCTGCTTTGATGCACTGCCGAAGCGGTTCTTTGGGAAACGGGGCATCGATCTTCATGAGTATGGCGCGATTGCCTTCAAACGAAAATTCGACGCCCAGCGCCGAGCGGATATCGGAGACAAGCGTGGTATTGCAGTTTAAGAAAAGTGCGTAGGTTTCGGGCTGCGCCGTGCGCCAGCCGATACGGATGGTAGAGCCCGACTTGCTCGCTTCGGTAAGGTACGAAACTTCTCCCCACTTGAGTGTTTCTGTGAGCTCACCAACCCCGTCGAGTTCCGCTGCGGTCTGGAAAATGAGTCGACGGAGAGCGAGGAGCTGCTGTCGTGCATTGGCAGGATAGCTCTCAAAGACCGAGGCAACCGCCTTGTCCATCAGCGTGTTTCGACTTCTCTTGGCGATTCCACCCATGGCCTATTGCCTATCACGCTGAGCGCCACAGTTCGCTATGCATCGATCATGGATTGAGACCCGATTAAGTTGGACGCCTGCTGGCCCTCGAAACCTGGTGTTCGGGAACCAATGTTGCGGAGCTCGCGCGCCAGTCGCGATCGCCAGGCAAACCTCTGTATACTGCGCCTGTGTTGGTTTTAACGCGGGTGGTATTCGTCTTGCTCTTCCTTGTCTTGGGCGCGACTCCTGCAAAAGCGCAGTGCACAACCTGAGTCAATCCTGCGCTCCCGGGTGGGGCGCCTGGAGACACCGAAGGCGGCGTACGCGACGCATGGCTCGTTAGCGGCCGGCTCAGTTACGCCGGCGTTCCCTATAAGAATCTTCAACAAGGAACGGAGCGTGGCCCCAACCCAAATCAGTTGCAGGTCAATGTTCACCTGGTGACAACTGAGCTTGCGGTAACCGCTCCGTGGCAAACGAAACTCAGTGTGCAATTGCCCGGAGGGCGACTTGCAACCAGCACGGTGACCGAGAGTCGGACCGATAGCGATCTTGGGGATGCCGAGCTTCGCCTTCGGCAATCGCTGCCAACCTGGAAGTCGATTCGAATCGATGTGGGCGGTGGTGTGGTGCTTGCGACCGGGCCCTACGTGCCAAAGAGCGGAGCGGCGAATCTGCCGCCAGAGGCAAGTTTTCTAACCCTAGGGCGTGGCGTAACGTGGGCCCTGGGAGAAGTGCAAGTAAGTACTTCTCTTAGTGAGACGGTTTCGGTTTATGGGGAGTTTGCGGCCAGAACTCCTCTGAGCAAGACCGAAGACGACTTTGAATGGGGGAATGAATTGCGTGGGGTTGTCGGAGGGCGGCTTCAGCTGCCTTATGAGTTGTCTGCACTCGGAATTGCGGAGTGGCAATGGCGCGGCAAAGCGACCGAACCCGACCCCTTTGTCGGCGGCCGAATCGAGAGTGCCAATGCCGGCGGCCACTGGGTAACTCTCATGCCCGCACTTGGCTACGAAATCTCGAATGCGCTCTCGGTTCTTGGTGGAGCCCGTGTTCTTGCCTATTCGGATGTGCGTGGAAACCAGTTGGTACCTAGCATTGGAGGGTTTCTCTCGCTAAGCGGACGCTGGTCGTTTGGCGGTCCAAGCAAGGCGCGCGCTGCGGAGCCGATAGAGGGTTCTTCTGAACCTCCGTCCGCCGTTCTTGGCAAGATCACCATCGTTGACTATTGGGCAACGTGGTGTTCACCGTGCAAGGACATTGACGCCCTTTTGGAGGAGGCCAAGGCAGATTGGAACGATGTTGTGATCAAGAAGGTCGATGCAAGTGCCTACCCTGACGAGACAATCACATTGCCTGCCGGGGCGAGCGGCCTGCCGGTCATTGAGATCTACGACAAAGCCGGAAAGAGCAAACACGTACTCTTGGGGCCCGATGCGCTAAACGTCGTAGACATCGTAAATGCGATGCGCGATAACAAACTCGAACGCGAGTAAACTGCGTTCTGTAAGGAAACTAGATGAAGACACTCTCCAAAGACACCCGCCGAACTGGACTCGGCAGGTTTACTACACTCTCGCTCGCTCTCGTCACGGCCCTTGGTGTTGGCGCCCTTGGTTTTGGCGCATGCTCATCGTCCGATGATGACGAGGCCGATCCTGCGGATGCCGCCAGCAATGGTGCAAGCATCGATGCAGCACCGGGTGGCGGCGCCGATGCCATGCCATCAGGACCCGATGCCATGCAAGCGGTTGTGCAGATTCCCGATTGGACCCTAGAGGACATTCAGCCCGAGAGTCCGAAGTTTGGCCAGGTCTACGGCTTGAGCGAGTTCAACGGTAAAATTCTGATAGCCGTTCTCGTTGAAGGGTTTTGAGGTAGCTGCCGGTCCCAGGTTGGGGCCGCCAATACACTATTCGAAGCGTTGGTTGCAGAGGGGCACGCCGTCGAGCTTGTCTTGCTCTCCGATGCCAATGCGAGCGACTACGTATCGAGAACGACCCTGCCGATCTTCGAGGAAGATCAGAGCGGGCGACCTGCCTGGGGCGAGATGGATTCGTCCGCAGTGAAGCACGACACCTTCGTGTACTCGACAACGGGCGAGAGGCTTCTCTTTTGGGATGCGAGCTCGAACAGCTTGGGCAATTGGTCCGCCGACATTCGCTCGGTCGTTGAAGCACAAGCGCAGTAGCGCTGTGGCGGCGGTTTTTGAATCGCCGCCCATCGCTGCCTGCTGTCGCTACGGGCAGGGGCGGTTACAAACGATAATGTTGCCAGGGCACGACGTCTCGGCTCCGCCACACGTGGCGAAGTTGCAGGCACTGGCGCCCGTACAATTGACAAGGCATTCGGCGCTGTTCAAACACAGCAGGCCATCACAGCTCGCCGACGTGCAGTCGAGTTTGCACTGTGCGGTGTTGCGACAATCCAAGCCATCGCAGGTTCCTCCTGTGCAGTCCACCCCGCAGCTCGAGTTCATGTTGCACTCGATCTGACAGCTCTGGGCGTCCACGCAGCTGATACTGCAGTAGGCATCAGCTCGACACTCCGTATTGCAGTCGACAGCGTTGGTGCAATCGATCGTCGCCACAGAAGTATCGTTGGCTTCTGTAGTGCAACTGCCCGTGGCCTCGCTGCAGTCAAGAGCACAGGCACAAGAGTCCGTACAGGGGGGCAGTGTGCAGCTCGTAGCGCAGCCATCGGAGCAGGGGCCACTTGTTGTACAGGCCGCACAGCTGGAGCAATCCGCAGGGCAGGTATCGCGAGTCTCCGATCCGGTGCAAAGCGAATCGCCGCAAACATCCGGGCAATCATCCGAGCATGAGGCTGGCGTCTCGGAGCCAGCGCATGTGCCGTCGCCGCAAAGATCTGGGCAATCTTCCAGGCATGATTCAGACGTTTCGGATCCCGTGCACAAGCCATCGCCGCAAACATCGGGACAGTCAGAAGCGCAGGTAGTCACGTCCTCGTCTACTTGGCAGCATCCATCGCCGCAGGTGCCCGGGCCACAATCCTCAGGGCAGCCACAGGCGTCTTCGCCCGCGAACTGGCAACACACGCCATCTCCGCAAGCATCCGATACACAATCAACGACGGTGAACGCTTGGGAGAGTTCACCTGCACGACCATCGGGAATGATGACGTTGATGCTGTGTTCGCCCAATTCCTGTCCAGCCAAGAAGTCGATTGCAATCGTCTCGGGGCTCAACCAGTGAACCTGGGACGGAGCCAGCGCTTGCCCATCAACCTCAACGACAAACACATCATCGGCCCTGGGAGGAGTGTTCGTATCTACGTCGAACGTGCCCAAGGTGTGAAATAGGTTCTCGCCAGTGAGTACCGCCGTGCTTCCCACTCGTGTCGAGATAAACTCGGGCTCGATGCCCGTCACCGTAGGAGGAGGGTTCCGCGTATCGCCGCAATCCATGAGCACGAGCGCGACGAGCGCAAGCAGCATGCCACTGAGTCGCCTTTCAGACATCCGACTCGTATCATCGACAGCAATGGAGGAATTCTTTAGGGGCAGCTTGGGGCCCAGGACATCGAGACCGATCCATTTTGTGCAGGTTTTTCGTATTGCCAGCGAGCCACGCAGAGGATTCGTCTCCAGCCACCCTAATCCTTAAGAAATCAGCATATTGCAGGTGGCATGATGCATGCGGGGCGAGCCTCTGTGATCGGAAGTACTCAGCGATTGCTTGTTGGTGTTCTCTTGATGAGCTTCGCTGGTAGCGGTTGCGTTCGAGTGAAGGCCCACCAACGGGAACGGTTGGCGCACCCTGCCTTGCAAGGCCAAGTCTGGCTGGAGCAGGAGAAGGCCGACCAGCACGTATTTGAAGTGCGGGAAGCATCCCGCGGAGCAACAGGAAGCGGCGGCGGCGGATGTGGCTGCAACTAGGACGATGGACAGCGCTGCCCGTCTTGGCTTGGAGTTCACCTGTTGTTGCGCAAGAGGCGAGTTCCGAAGCACGCCTGCGCGTCTACGCCGATGATGACCATGTCACGGTGGTTTCGCCATCGGTGGCAACACAGTTCGATGCGTCGGAATCGGTGCGCCTCGCGATTGCCTCCAAGGTAGATGCCGTTAGCGCCGCATCTGTCGACGTGATTTCGAGTGCCTCGCCAGGGGATGTGAATGAGTTGCGCCTCGAAGGCACGGCCAACGCTACTTGGTCTCTCTCGTCGCTCATGCGGCTTCGCGCGGGCAGTGTGGTTTCCGTCGAGCGCGACTACACCTCGCTCAGACCCAGTATCGGCGGGCAGATCGAGGTAGCCAATCGCAACGCGACCATCGATCTTGCGTATACCGCTGTGGTTGATAGCGCGACGCATGCGATTGACGAGAGCTTCAAGCGCAAGCGCCGTGGGCATATTGTGGCTGCCGGACTCACGCAGATCGCGGACTCCAGCACCTATCTCGATCTCTTGGTTGATGCCAGGCGTCTCGATGGCTATCACGCCAGTCCCTATCGACGTGTGCTGTGGAGAGATAGCACGATGCCCGTAGTGACGCTTCTCGAGGAGCGCACGCCTTCGATTCGATCGAGTGGTGCAGCCATGCTTCGGTTGCGCCGCGCAATGAACTCGGCGGCGACGTGGTTTCTTCACGCCTCGTATCGCTTCTATCGAGACAGTTGGGAGGTCTCAAGTCATACCGTGAGAGCCCAGCTTCTGCGAGAGGCGCTGGACGGGAGATTACTTCTCAGTGCAAACCTGCGCGGCTACCAGCAGGGGGCAGCGGATTTCTATCGAGCGTATTACGAGATGGCAGATACGCAGCTTGCCCCGCAGTTTCGGACTGCCGACCGAACCCTGGGCGGCATGCACTCCCTCCATGGAAGCGTATCTGCTGATGCGGAGGCTGGGCCGGTACATCTGCGCTCCTCGGTGTCACTAACCCAATTCAACTTTAAGAATTTCCCCGCTCAGCGCCGGCGTCGAGCGGTCACGATGGAACTCAGTGTTGTCACCGCGTGGTGAGACTGTGGAGCTATGAAGATGCGAAAAACTCTTAGTGTATTGTTTCTTGTCGCGGCATGCGGTTCCGATGCAGAACCGGAGGCGAGTGATGCGATGGCGGATTGTACCGTCGATTCCCGCGCCGAAGCGTACGCGCCTGGCATGCAAGCGATGGCTCCCGATGGCACGCGCTTGGTTCTGGTATCAGCCGAGCCTGGGCCCCCTGTGCGCTTTGACAATACTTGGACGGTCCAGGCCCTTGGAGCCGATGGAGAGCCACTTGCTGTCACCGACCTCCGCGTGGAGCCATTCATGCCGGACCACGGTCATGGAACTCCGGAGCCGCCAGAGCCCGTGGCAGCGGGAGAGCCGGGGCGGTACCAAATGGGCCCCTTCGATTTGTGGATGCCCGGAATCTGGCAGTTGCACTTCTCGATGGAGCACGGTGAAACCACATCAACCGCCACCCTGAGCTTTTGCATCGAGGAGTGATGCGTACCCTTCTTGCCGTACTTCTGCTGTTGGTCTCGTGCAAGGCGCGCGAGGCTCTCGATACCGCTGCGCTAATGGATCCTGCGGCATGCAAAGGATGTCACCCGGATGCGTACCGCGAATGGTCGGGAAGCATGCATGCGTATTCTTCTGATGACCCAATCTTCATAGCGCTCAATGCCCTTGCCCAGAGAGAGACCGACGGTGAAATTGGCGACCTCTGCGTTGGGTGTCACGCACCGATGGCGCTGCATGTTGGAGCAACAACGGATGGCCTGAATTTGCATGAAGTGCCACGCCGACTTCGAGGAATCACGTGCTACTACTGCCATCAAATCGACGCGATCGAAGACGATCACAACGCGGCATTTCACCTCGCAGACGACACATTGTTCCGCGGCGGAATCCAAGATCCTTTTGAGACGGAGGCACATCGTTCGGGACGGCTGAGCTTTCACGATGGGCGCAGTCCCGATTCCTCCGCGCTTTGTGGCAGCTGTCATGATGTCCGCACGCCGTCGGGGCTACAGCTTGAGAATACCTTCATCGAATGGCGCGAGAGTCTGTTCGCGACAGGCCCGGCCGCTGTGAGTTGCGCAGGCTGTCACATGCCTGGCGTCACAGGAACGATTGCCGAGGTGCCTGGTGCACCGGTTCGTCGGAGGCACGACCACAGTATGCCTGGCGTTGACGTTGCACTGCAGGACTGGCCTGAGACTCGCCCTCAGCTTGAGGCCATTCAACGAGACCTTAAACGTGCTATCGCAGCGACGCTCTGTGTGCAGCCAGGCGCGCTCGGTCCAGAGATTGTTGTGATTCTCGAGAACGTACTCGCCGGTCACTCGTTTCCGAGTGGCGTGACCCATGCGCGACGCGCTTGGGTAGAACTTGTGGCCTACGATGAAGAGGAGCCCGTGCTCATGAGCGGAGTCGTTGCCGCTGACGAGGCAATTGTCGAACTCGACGACGAGAATCTCTGGCTTATGCGTAGCCGCATCTTTGACGATGAGGGCAGGGAGGTGCATTTCTCGTGGCGAGCCAAGAGCATAGAATCCAACCTGCTACCTGCGGGCGTAACTAGCGATCCTGCGGATCCGAGATTCTCTCATGCGGTCGAGAGGCGCTACCCACTACCGGTGTTGCCGACGCGCGTGAAGATGCGTGTGCAAATGCGACCGATTGGCCTCGAAATGTTCGATGAGCTCATCGAATCGGGAGACCTTGATCCTGAGGTGCTTGCTGGCGTTCCCACGCACACCTTGGCTGGTACCGAGATTGAGTGGACGGAGGCCGATGGCTTGGGGTGTCTGCCGTGATCCTTCGCTAGCCTTTGCCATACGCCAGCTAGCTCAAGCTCGTTGTTCCTGGCAGATCTGGTCGTAGAGGTGGCCAGAGAGAAGGTATTCCCTAAACTTGAAGGTGAACGTTGTGCCCGTGTCAGCGCTGCTGTGAACAGCAATTGTTCCGTCCATTGCTGCAACGCGCTCTTTGACCGCAGCCATACCCACACCGCGTCCAGCTGTGGAGGTGATTCCTTCTTGCGTGCTAAGTCCGTCATGGAAAAGCGCATCAACCAAGTCGGCGTGGCTCACGTGAGCAAGCCCCGCTTGTTTGGCCTTATCTCGTAAGAGCTCCCAGTTAATTCCGACGCCGTTGTCAGTGATCTCAATCAGCACAAACTCATCTTCTTGTGTCGCAGCGAAGGTAATGGTTGGAACGCGATTCTCTGTGCCCTTTGAAAGGCCATGGCCAACCGCATTGCGAATCACGTGCACCAGCTCGGACCAGAATTGTGACCAGTACCCAGAGTCTAGAAATAGGTGTTTGTCGGCCTTCACGATGGTCTGTAGATCGTGCACGTGTAGTTGCTTCGCAACTTTGCGACTTCGGACGGCAAGTCTCTCGAGCGGCCGCTGCATAGGCTCGAGTTGCCAAGAGAAGACCCAGTCGAATAGATCCGAGCCATTGATCTCTCTCAGCTTTGTGAGCAGGTTGGTGTAGTTGTCTCCTGAGATTGCAATCGAGTCCTCGCTTGACTCGCCGATGAGCATGCCGATTGTCGATCCTAGATCGCTCCAGCGAGAGGAGAGGCAGTGCTTCATCTCGGCACTTGGTGCGCCTCCGGTCTCTTCCATCTCGTCTTCGAGTTCGTGGCATAGAGCCGAGATGGCCTTGAACCCAAAAATGCCAGTATTGCCCTTGATCGTGTGAACACAGCGTTTTAGGTGTGGCAAGTCAGCGTCGAAGTCGCCGGCGGCGACCTGCGCAACCTGGCGCGTAGTCTCCTGATAGAAGTCGTTGAAGCCCTGACGGTCGTTGAGAATCGCCTTGATTGCGTTGCCGATTTCCTGCATCTCGGCCTGCGCCTTTTCAAATGCGATTCGCTCTGTAACATCGGCGATGACAACCAGTACCCCGTCCCACTCCTCTGGGTCGGCGTCTTGCGCCCCCGACGTGAGCGGCGAGTAGGAAACGGAAAACACTTGCTCGCCAACCTTTAGCGAGCTTGGAAGCTGCGCCAAACAGAGCGCGAGCGGCAAAAAGCCATCGAGGAGCGCTTCCCAGGCCAACTCAAAGTACAAGGCGAAGTCTTCATCGGACCTCTTTAGGAATTCGACGAAGGCGAGCGGTTCATCGTAGGTGCCGAACCAAACATCGACGACCGCCGATCGCTCGACGGTCATGATTGCATTGCGATCGAGGGTGATGAAGCCCTGGTCGACGTTCTCAAAGACCTTCTTCATATCGCGGTTTCGCGAAGCGAGTTCTTTGGTGCGCTCTTCCACGCGCTCTTCGAGTTTCTCGTAGGAGACACGTAGCTCTGAGACCATCTGATTGAACGACGAGGCGAGAAGCTCGACCTCATCATTGCTCTTAACCTCTACGTGAACGGTTCTGTCGCCAGAGGCGAGTGCATCAGCGGCTCGGCTCAGTGCGCCAAGAGGACGCGTTACGCGAACGGCTTGTCGTCGAATAAGAAGAATACCAAGCATCGTAGTCATCACGACCAGCCCGAAGAGAAGTATGGCCTGTCGCCGAATGCTACGTTCGCTCTCGGCTCTTGCTGCGCTTAGCGCGTCATGCATTCGGGACGTGGAAATGCCATAGCGCACCGTGCCCATGACCTCGTCGTCTTCGATGACAGGCATCGCAAACTCATAGATATCTTCTCCGAAGAGGCTGGTTTCTCGAAAGAGCGGGCTGTTGCCGGCGATCGGGTCCGCTGTGATTCCCAGCTCTTTCCACGCGTCTTTGGCCACAACCCGCGCGTTGGCTTCGCTCTCGGTTTGCTCCGGCGGAAGTGGATTTGTTGGCGAGACATAGGTCCAGGCAGAGCCTTGCGGGTCAAGGAAGACACCATAGACAATGTCTGGGTCCTCACGTAGAGCCTGAAAAACAAGGCTCTCGACGTCAGTGAACGCATTGTCATAGACCATGCCGCGCAGGGCGAGTGCATGATTTTGGGCAAGCCCGTTTCCTTTGCCTTTTAGCGCCTCTTGGATTTGGCCCTCGATCGTGGAGAGGCTTGAGCGCGCTTGGCGAAAGTTCATCAACGCAACAATCGAGACCGTCGCGATGCCTACGCCCATGAGAATGAAGAGCGTGACCCTCGTTAGTTTGGAGGCGACGCTGCCAGTTACGCTGTGTTGCGGATCGCTGTCCGAAACGCTGTCGCCTTTGTCCTTCATGCCACCGAAATAATCGGCCTTAGGGGAGGGGCTCTGAAGGTCCAAGGTGCAATCCGCCCCATTTTCAGCGCAGTCAGCACCCGATCTCTTATGTTCGACTCGGTAGGGATAACTCTGTCTAAAGATTTCCCCAAAGGGGGGAGCGCTGCTGATGGGGGAGATCCAAGGATCATGTCCTGCAATTTCGGGCAGCTGCCTGGACCAGACGGAACCTCCTAGGTTTTCTCGTGCCGCGCTAAGTGATTGTGGCGCGCTTCAGATCTTTGCGAAGGGGCCGATGCATCACACACACACAAGCGCACTCGTGCGCCTGCTGATTGGCCTTTGAGGAGGCGAATGAATCACATGAGAAAACTGCTCAGACTTGGTCTATGTACGGTTGTCGCCGTCGTCGTCATACTGCTAGCGCAGCAGCAAACGGTTCACGCCCAAGGCACGGTATTGGTGTTTCTTCCCGACGCGCCGGACGCGAGGTCGCTGCAGAGCGAGCTCTCTTCGGCTCTGGGATCCGTCAGCGTGACGGTCCTAGGACGGGTCAAAGACCTGAAGAAGCAACTTGACGCATCACCCGACGCGACGGTGTTAGCACCGGCGCCGGTGCTCGCTCATCTCGGTGTCGACGTAGCACTACAAGGCACGCGAGGGGGGAAGACAATCGAAGCGATGTCACTTGTGCGGATGGAGGGCACTGGAGACACCATTGGGATTCTGGATCTTCTCGGTCGGAAAGCAACGCCGCCGTTTGTATCGAAACTACTGGGCTCTACGTCGGCAGCAGACCTAAGCGTCAAGCGCGTTCGCAAGAATCGTGACCTGCGAGCACTTCTGATGCTCAAACAGGCAGACGCAGTAATCGTGCCCTCGGCCGATGCAGCAAAGCTCGTCAAAGACCTCGGTGGTGGGGCTTCTGCAACTCCGCTGGACGGCACGGGCGTCGGGCTCACCTCGCTAGGCGGGGCGGGCGCCAGCAAGCTCTCGCAAGCATTTCGAGGACTGTCGGGACCCTTGCTCAACAGACTCGGCATCGACGGCTGGAAATAGGGAGAAGGAAGAATAGATATGCAATTTCACAAAACAATTCTTCTTTTGGTGGCTTTCGCACTCACAAGTTGCGGAGCCCCTGTCGCTAAGACCAATTCTAATGCGAAGCCCGTGGTGTCGTATCAAGATGCGCCGCGCCGAGAGGGCTTCGAGAGCATCCTGGTGGCTCTCCCCGCTTCCAAGGCCGCCGAGCAAGCGCTCAAGGGCTTGAAGTACGAAATCGAGGAGGACTTCGATGTTGTAACGCTCACGGTCGACAAAGGCACCAAGGTGCCGGACGTCGCCAAGGCGATTGCGAAAGCACAGCCGAGCGCGGTTGTACTCATGAACAACCCAACTCTTGCGCTGTACTACCACTACCAAAAATCCGTTGGCGGGAAAGCGCCGCCCGCACTTGCGATGCTCTCTTCGTTTCTTACCGATGTCGTTGGCAAGCTAGAAAACACCGGTGGCATTACCTATGAAGTCCCAGCTGTAACTGTCTTTCCAAGCATGCGTGACTACATCTCTCTAAGAATAGAGCGGGTAGGAGTGATTCATCGCGCTGCACTTGGTGGGTTCGTAGCAAAGCAACGGGAGCTAGCCACGACGGCAAACATCGAACTCGTCGCAGTAGAGATTGCGGACGACCCTAAGGCCAAAGACGTCGAGAAGGCGATGGGCAAACTTCGCTTGGAAGGCATCGACGCATTGTGGGTGCTCAACGACAATCGACTTCTGGCCCAAGAGGTACTCCCAGGCTGGAAACGGGCACTCAGTAGCGGATCCGCTCTGCCCGTTGTCGTCGGAATTCGCCCACTCATCGATGCACAGCACCACTTCGGATCGTTTGCGATTCTCCCTAGCTACGACGGCCTAGGAAGCCAAGCGGGAGAGATGCTTCTCAACTGGGCCGATGAGAATTGGCAAGGCGTTAGTGGCGATGTGCAGGAGCCGGTCGCTGTCGAGGTCGTCGTTGACATCGGGGAAGTTCGGAAGCACTTCAGTCTCAAGGAAGACATGGTCGGTTCAATCGACGTCATCGTCGAGTAGGCAGACGGAGCGGTCAGCAGCAATTACGGCGCGAGCATGCGCGATCCAAGGTGGAACTCATGAATCGAAAACAAAGAAAACTCTCAATCAGTATTGGTCTTGTAGCGACCGCTGCACTTGTCTCAAGTACGGACGTTGCAAACGCAGAAGAAGGCGCCAACGCGGACCAGTCGTTCGAGTCTCAAGAAGGTGACTCCTCGCTAGATCTCGTCTCCCTTCTCGATCAGATTTATACCGACGTCGAGGTTGTTACAGCATCGAGAAAGGCCCAGAACATTAAGCAGGCACCTGCTGTGATGTTTGTTGTAACGCAGCGCGAGATTCAGCAACGCGGCTACAAAGATCTAAAGGATGTATTTCGAGACCTTCCTGGATTCGATGTTTCCGAAGAGGTGACCGGCGAAGTTCGGACGCTTGCGATCGCGCGGGGAATCCTCGGCGCCAACAAGCTGATGGTTCTCAAAGACGGCAAACGACTCAATGCGATTACCGGCGAGAGGCTCATTATTGGCAACAACATGCCTCTTTTCAACGTTCAGCGCATTGAGATCATGTACGGGCCAGGGTCAGTTCTCTATGGTGCCGATGCCTACGCAGGTGTTGTCAATATCGTGACACGTACCTACGAAGACCTCAGCAAGGAGGGCAAGCACGGTATCGCCAATGTTTCCTACGGCAATAATCAGCGGCTTGATGCAGCGGCAATGGTGGGAACGAGAATCACGGATGACATCACCACCGACTTCTCGTTTCGCTGGTTTCAGACGCAGGGCGAGAACATGCTTGGTCGCCCGGGCTTCGAGGACTACGCCTCTGAGAGATACGAGCAACCAACCTACGATCACGAGTTTTACTGGCGCGCCAATATCGGTGACTTGAAATTGACTGTCCTTAGGGAAAACTCTAAGGAGCCGGGTGGCCCGTCTACACTCCCATTGCTGTTCAAATACGACGAGAACTTCGTCTGGCACCAGATTCAAAACAAGGCCTACATTGAACACACAAAGTCTGGCGAGAATTGGGAGCTTGTAAGCACCGTCGGAGTCGAGGAGTATCGACTCGGGACCAAAACCAACTTCCAATACAATGACGAGAGCCCGATTCCTGGGGTTGCTGGCATTGGCTCGCAGTACAAGTTTGGCCACAACCAAGCCTATTGGGCTGAAGAGCAACTCTTTGTCGACATCAGTAAGGATTACAAGCTAACGCTTGGGGTCTATGGCGAATCGGTCGTTGCCTTTGCCAAGGGAAACAACCTGAGCAAACGGTATGATCGCAGCGACCTGCTCGACACCATTACGTATCCAGACGACCCGGCAATTGACGAGGAGTACCGTGGGAAGACAATTTCCTTTGGGCCCATGCCGTACAAGGGCCTGGGCACCTACGCGGAATTTGTGGCGCACTTTGGGCCCAAGGTAACGGCAAACGCCGGGCTTCGCGTGGACTACAATACCGACTACAAATTCGTTGCGACGCCACGTCTCGGAGTCATTGTCGCGCCAAGCAAGCTCACGACACTTAAAGCGCTCTATGGCGAGGCGTACATTCGACCTTCGCGCTACTTGGCTTTCGAGCACTGGTCGGCAGGGGCCTTTGGTTATCAGCCCAACCCAGACCTAAAGCCTGAGCGCCTTCGTTCATTCCAACTCTCCGCAGAGCACCGCATTGACGCGTTCCGGGTGACGGCCTCCGCCTATTACAATCTGATTCGAGATCTGATCCGCCCTGAGTCCGCCTCCGCGTGGAATCGGAACGTCAACGCGGGTGAACCAAAGACATTTGGTGGCGATGTGAGACTCGACTACATCTACAAAACCTTGCACGCGTATGCTTCATATAGCTATCTCCACGCCGAGCAGGACAACGGCGATCCCATGAACAAGGTGGCGCCGCACAAACTCACGGTCGGATTCGATCTTGAGTACGATAAATTCTCACTGTCACCGAGGTTTCGCTGGAGCGACAAAATCCCTGTTCTCGATGCCCAAGACGATGGCTCGATTGGAGTTGTACGCGAAGGCGGCCACCAGATTGTCGACGTGGCAGCAACGTACAGTGATGTGGGCAACGTGGACGGGCTGGACGTCTACGTGTCGGGGCGCAATGTTCTCAACTCCGAATACATCGCCGCGGGATCCTTTGGCGAGGGTCCGGAGGGATGGCTAAATCGAGTTGCCCCGCAACCAAAGGTCACTGTCGAAGCCGGTGTCCGGATGGACTTCTAGCGGCTTGGCCTTCGGGGGCGCTTAACCGCCCTACAAAACCCGGTCCCCACAGCCATGCAGCAGGGTTCTCGCCTGCGCAGGATTGCAGACGGGGGGCGACGCTGCCTCATCCGGATTTCGCCGCGGGTGAGAAGAACTCTGTGGTCGCACCGCGAAATGCTCCGCATCGGTGGCGATATCTCCTCTGTCGACGTTGGCAATCTGAAGCAACGTCGCAAGACGTGACGTATGTTACTTGCGAACTAGATCCGGGTGCGCGAGGCTCATACCTGGTTGGGCGCTAGGTTTTCGTAGCGAATGGCCTCGTCGTCAGCACCACAAGGAGATTCATGACTAGACTATTCATTATTGCGGCGTTTGCACTGGGAGCATGTAGTAGCGGAGACAACAGCGACAACCTGGAACCGGCCGCGGACGCCGGCGTTTCAGCCGACGCTGAGCCACAACCAGACGCTGCGCCTCCGGTTCCATCCGTTGAAGTTTTCTGCGCGCCAGAGGGTCCTTTCGATCAAATTTTTGGGGCGCTGCGTGAATGCGGCGGCTTTATTCGAACCCTTGAAATCAATGGTACCGATCTGTTTTCGGGCGCGGGACTAGAGTCATTCTGTCTTGACCTCTACAGGCCTATGACCGAAGACGGCACACTCTCGATTGATGCCGATGCCATGGCAGCTTGCTCAACGTACGCCACGACAACGTCGTGTGACGAGATTGCCGGAGACAGCTTCAACTTCAACGGAACGCCTTGCGAAGATGTCTTTGTTGGCGCAGTGCCACTCGGCGGCGAATGTGACCTTAGTGAGCAGTGCGTGGGCGAGTCCTTCTGCGAGCAAGGGAAGGGCGATTGCGGTGCTTGCAGCCCTCGCCTTGAAGACGCCATCGGATGCACCATTGATGACCAGTGCATAAACGGCCTGTGCAATAGCCAAGGGCTATGCGCAGCTCCTGCAGTCGTTGGTGGAGCCTGTGTTACCGCCGAGGATTGTGTCGGACTTCTCGATTGCGACGCAGGCACATGCGCTTCTCTGCTTCCCTCGCTAGGAGACGCGTGCGTCGTGCCTGCCGATTGTAGTGGCCCGGCGGGGGTTGAGTTCCCCTTCGATATCGGTCTGTACTGCGGACCTTCTGGTACGTGCGAAGCCGCACCCGTGGTTGGCGATGCTTGCCTCCCAGAAGAAGTCTTAGGCCTTGACTTCGCGATTGACCAAGGCGCGTGCAACGTTTTCGAATACGAGTGGTGTGATGCCGGTACCTGCGCCGCCCCGCAAACCTCAGCCGCTGGTGAGCCATGCAACCTCTATGCGGTTTCCGGTTCGGGCGCGCGTCGTTGCGAGAGTGACCTCCTTTGCTCAAATCCTCAGTCGGGATTCGAAGGGCCCGATGGGGTTTGCCAAGTGCCTGGCTACGTGGGCGACACGTGTGACCTGGGTATCGATGGTGCTCCTCCGCTAGAGCCCTGCTCGCCGATCTTTCCTTGTGTGAATGGCACCTGCATTGGTTCGAGTGACTACACAGGATTGTGCCCAGCACCATAGGAATGCTTGGGCGCCGACACTCGTGGTCGGCGCCAGGCGCATGCTGGAGAGCGCTTCCGCTCTCGCGCTAGAGAGGCGCCCGCATCAGTATCCGGTTGGCCGGCGTCGCATATAGGCGCGATGCAGTAGAGCCGAAATCACGCCGAGGAGGAGCAGGAAGTAGAGCAGGTTGCGCTTCCAACTCGCCTGGGAGGAAAAGGGTTGCTCGTCATAGCAGACCGATGCGGATTCGTGAAGGTTGGCAAAGAAGCCCTGCTGCGGGCTGTTGTCGGTGACCTCCGGGGACATCGTATGATGCTCGACCGTTGGCAGCGATTCGCCCTTAAACTCTCCCCAGCTGCACTGTGCCACCGGCCAGAGAAGCCAGATCAAGAGGACAGTCGCACCAAGTAGCGACCACCGAGAAACTCTTCTCCAGTCGACGGAAAAACGGGAGACTGCCATCTCTGCAGTATCGCACACCGGGCCATCGCACGGTGGGCCCTGAGGCGGAGCGAGCCTTGCCTAGTCGTCCCAGGGCGCTAAAAACGAAGCCGGCGGCGTAGTGCTATACATGCGCTGTGGCGGATGAAGAGTCCCATAAAGCCAACAGTGTTGGTTGTGCGTTGATTGCCCTGGTAGCTCTCGGGCTCTTTCTCGGCGCGGGGCTATGGTTGGGCAAGCGCGACGACGCTTCCAAGACACCTTGTGAGCGATATGCGGAAGTTGCCTATCGCGTGCTCTACAACTGCCACAGTGGCCTCTCCAAGGCGGTGGAACATCACACCGCCGTGTGCGAGCAAGTTATCGATCCGACGCCCGCGTGTCTGGAGCGGCTTGAAGCGCTCACCTGCGACGAGTTGCGACGGCCTCCAGAGATTGCGACCGGCGCGGTCTGCGCGCGCAAGTGAACGGCAACGTGGGGGCACTCGTGACGCGGCAAGGAGCCCAGCCGCGGGGCAGGGCTACAGCGGCGGGTCGCTCCACTCATCCCAAACTGCAGACAGTTTCTCTCGCAGCTTTCTGCGAATTCGCGTTAGCCGAGCTCGAATTGCATCGGGACTTCGCCCGTACATCTCGCCCAGTTCAGGGGCCGAGATGTCTTGAAGCTGACTGAGTACAAAGAGTTCGCGGTCTCCCTCGCTGAGGGTTTGAAGTGCTACCGATACCTCACTTAGAAACTCCGTCCGAGTGACAAGGTCAACGGGAGTCTCCTCCTTCGCGACCATCGGGCTCCCTCCATCGATTGGGAGATTCCAGCTTGGATCGTTCTTGCGCCCTCGCTCCTGACAGCGACAGGCATTGACCACCATCTTGGACATCCACGCTTTCACACTGCCATCGCCGCGAAACTGGGAGAGACGCTCTGTGGCGGCGAGAAATGCCTCCTGGACCGCATCGGGGGCGTTGCGCGGGTCACGGCATGCGCATCGGCCAACAGCCATCAAATGCCCCATATAGCACTCTGCAATGCGATCCATCGCGCTTTCGTCGCGACCGCGCACCAGGTTTGCGATGTCGAGAGGGTTACAGCTCGGGTTGGGAGATTTCATGTCCTACTTCAATTGATGCGTCACACAAGCCAGCTGTGACGCATCGCTAAGTGTAATGGAAGAATTAGTACGCAAACAGCACGATCCCAGCGACAGGAACGCTGTCCTGAACCGCATTACGGGCGGTCACCGGGTCGTAGTCGATTTCACAGGTTCCTATTGCGCTCCGTGCAAACTTCTTGAGCCCATCCTCGGCGACTTGGCCAACGAGTATCGCGACGCCATCGAAGTCATCACCATCGATATCGAAGAGCATCCGGAGCTTGCCCAGCGATACGGCGTTCGCTCCGTTCCCACCCTAATCGCCTTTCACAGCGGCCAGGTTCGGGGCCAACAAGTCGGGTTCTCTCACATCCGCCGAGTGCGCGAGATGTTCGAAAAACTCGTAGTCCTCAAATAGGCTGGCGCTCGCTCAGACTGGAGATTGCGGGATGACGAGGCCGGCCAACGAGAACGCTGGCTGGCTCGACGCTAGCGCTTGTGGCGATCTAGTTTCCGCTCATAGCGTGTTGGCCATGAGGATCGTCCAGTACGATGAGCCATTTGTCGCCAGGGTGTCGCTTGAGCACCGCAACGGAAAGACCGCTTTGCTCGATGCTGGTTCCATCGGGAGCCGTGCCAGTCATAGTCCAGGGCGCCAGGTGCATAGCGACATCTCCGTTGACGAAAACTTCATGTCCCGCGTAGGTGAAGTGCGGTTTGATGCTGAACGTTTGTAGGAACATTTCCTCTTGCTCAGGGCGATTGGACACGGGCTTGCCAGGTTCGAAGACGATCGTCGCCTCGTCCGCGTAGCTCGCCATAACAGCGGCTATGTCGCCGGCATGGAATGCGTTTGTCATGGCTTGCACAGCGCTAATGACGTGCTCTTCTTGATTGCTAATTTCTTGAATGCTCATTGTCTTGGATCCTTTGGGGGCAGGGGTAGGAGCGCATGCAACACCTAGGAGGACGCTCGCGATTGAGATTGCAGTTTGGATTCGTTGCATTTGTTCTTTAGACACAGGCCCGCTGCGGTTTGTGACTGACGATTTCTAAGAAAAGAACGTCGGCCGCGGTCACAGATTCGAATCGCCGTGTGTCAAAAGCGGTATATGAACGAAGCATCACTCGAAGATCTTGTTGCGCTCGCGGTCGATGGTGATGCCACGGCTCTCGACTCCGTGGTTCGAGCGATCAAAGACGATATCTATGGCCTGGCGATTCGCATGCTGTGGCTCCCGGCTGATGCCGAAGACGCCACCCAGGAGATTCTGATTCGAGTCATCACGGGACTTGGCAGCTTCGAAGGGCGGGCTGGATTTCGTTCTTGGGTCTACCGAGTGGCAGTCCGCGGTTTGCTGAATTTCAGGCGTGGTCGTGTGGAGGGAGGCTCTGTCACATTCGAAGAATTCGGAGAAGACCTGCTGGTTGGGCTCAGCCCGGCGCCCGCGCAAATGCACGATGCGGAGCGTGCGGTGCTGCGACGCGAGGTCAAGATCGCTTGCACCCAAGCGATGCTCTTGTGCCTGGACCGAGATCACAGGATGGCCTACTTGCTTGGCGAGATTTTTGCGTTGGATGGCAAGGAGGCCGCCGAGTGTCTTGAGGTCAGCGCTGCGACGTACCGCAAGCGCTTGTCGCGGGCTCGCCAGCGCGTTACTCGGTTCACCGAGTCGAGCTGCGGTCTTGTGAGTCGGGATGCCAAGTGCTCATGCGAGGGCCGCATCACGCCGGCTCTTGAGGCGGGCCGCATTGACCCGCAAACTCTGCTCTTCGCCAATCACCCGGTGGCCGAAGTGAACAAGGCCGAGATAGACGCTGTTGTTAGCACCATCGGACGTGTCTGCGACGGCGCCGCGCTGATGCGTTCGAATCCAACGTATCAGGCTCCCGAGTCGCTGCTCCAACGCGTTACTTCCCTCGCAGGTGGGAATCGCGAAAATAGCGATACGTGAGGCCAGGGCAATGGCTTGCTTGGGACGATCCGAGCTGGGACGATTCCGCCATGAGCGAGATAAGCGCCAACGATCAAATGCTGACACGGCTCTATCAAGCCGCTGCCGAGATAGGCAATCAGCGCGCAGCCACATCCGCGGCCGAAGACCTAGCGGAGCGTTCGATGTTGGCGGCGGCTTGGAATGAGTGCCAGCTCGAAATCAAAAAGGTTCAGGAGTCGCAGGCAGGCGACACCCACGAGACCGCTGAGGCCTTTCTGGCGCTCATCTATTCCGCGTAGCTCGCAGCGCCCGCCCGGTTTGGTGAGACCCGACAGACCCTAGTCCGACGCGAATAGGTGCTTGAAGAACCGCTGCGGAGCGGCCAGAAAATCTCTGGTGATTTGGTAGTGCTCGGTATTCTCGTAGGCAAGCTCTTGGATGCCATCGGAGCCAAAGTGATAGATGGTCGCTTCTGGGTAGGCGAGCAGAATCGGTGAGTGGGTGGCGATGACGAATTGCGAGCCGCCGTCCTCGATGAGTTGGTGCATTTGCTGAAGCACCGTGAGTTGGCGGCTTGGCGAGAGCGCCGCCTCAGGTTCGTCCATAAGGTAGAGGCCCTGCGACGTAAATCGATTCTGCATCAGCGCGAGAAAGGACTCGCCGTGGGACATCTCATGCAACGAAGAGCCACCATAGGAGCTTGTTGCGCCCACGTCATCCACGTAGGTCGCCGTGTTGAAGAAGCTCTCTGCGCGTAAGAAAAACCCCGTGCGCTCTCGCCTCACCCCACGGACAATTCGCATGACCTCGGCGAGTTTGCTGCCTTCCGGGCGGGTTGCGAAGTTGAAGTTCTTAGAGCCTCCCTCCGGGTTGAAACCCGCGACTTGCGCCACGGCTTCGAGGAGGGTTGACTTGCCCGCGCCGTTCTCGCCGACGAAGAACGTCACCTTCCGATTGAACGCTATCTCCTCGAGCCCGCGGATGGCGGGGATCGAGTACGGGAAGGCATCAAACGAGGGTACGCTCTCGCGTTCGAGGCGAGCGGCTCGCAGGAAGCCATGTCCGTCGTCTATGGATCGCTTGCGTCGCACGGTGCAGTGTCGAGGGTAACCGTTCGACAGCGCCTTGTCGCACCCGGTCTAGAAGCGAAAGAGACGACAGAACTCCGGCCAAACTCGGGGCCTGATTGAGAACATTACTGAGTGAACTGCGCTCTGCGGCGGTGCGCAGCGTGCGGCTAGTTGTTAAGCGTGAATCGGAGAGGTGCAAGCCCTTGGCAGAGCAATGGAGTCGGGTTGCCGGTGCGGCCATGGCAGAGACGGTCAATCGTGCTTGTGGTTGGTCGCTTGAGGGAATCGCCAAGTCTTCCGTAGCAGTCACGAAAAGTGACGCGTCGGCGTGTGGGCCCATCGGATGTCGCGCCCTCAATCACATACGGCGGTGGGCTGGGGTCGCCCCTAAACTGGATGCTCGGCACATCAGCAGCAGCATGTGGAGCCTTTGCGCCGCTGGGGTTCCCGCCACAGCCCGCCAGGAGCAGCAGAATGAGGTAGCGAGGCACGGGAGAAGTCTCGCCGGGGTGGTGCGATCGTGTCAACCACAAGGATTCGGGCCATGCACCAGGGCAGGGAAGGCCCCTCGAACGGCCCAAAAAGCAGATCGACAAGTGCCGAATTTGACAGCAAACAGTGGACAGCTGTCGGCGATTAACTTAGAAATGCGGCTCGACACGGCCCCATAGTCTAGCGGTCTAGGACGTTGGCCTCTCACGCCGAAATCCCGGGTTCAAGTCCCGGTGGGGTCACCAAGAGAGGCAATGAGCTCCAGGTTAACACTTGGGGCTCATTGTTTTTTTCGGTGGGTGACCACAGCGGGACTGAGCAGCGAAGCTGCTCCTTTGGCGAAGCCAAAGTGAACCCTCCGGGTGCGACTCGCTTCGCTCCGTCGCCGCGGTTGAACAATTCCACTGCGTGGAATTCTGCAACCGCGGTCAAGTCCCGGTGGGGTCACCAAGAGAGGCAATGAGCTCCAGGTTAACACTTGGGGCTCATTGTTTTTTCGGTGGGTGAAGCGCTGGGCCGTTTATCGTTTGGCTGGTTACCCTTGACACGAGCAAGTCAACGAACGCACGAACTTTGCGCGGCAGGTGTTTACGACTGGGGTAGACAACGTATATCGGCTGGGAGCCGTTGTTGCTCCACGTAGGGAGGATCCGAACAAGCCGACCTGCATCCAAATCTTCATGGATCAAGATTGGCGGCAACGCTCCAATTCCCAGACCTCCCAGCGTGAGCTGGCGAACCAACTGAATGCTGTTTGCGCCGCACCGGCCGGACAAAGAAACTTCCACCTGCTCGTCACCATCGTCAAAACGGACTGATCTCTGTTCCTGGCTGTGACCATAGATAACAGTCGAATGGTCAGCCAATTGTGAGGGGTGCTCCGGCGCGCTTTCCTTCGACAGATACTCGGGACTTGCTACAAGGTACACCTCAAGTTCGGCAAGCTTCCGCACCACCAGCGATGAGTCCGGCAACGTTCCGATGCGAATCGCCACATCTACATGCTCGCTCACCAAGTCGATATTCCGCTCATTGAGTACGACGTGGGCAGACATCCCCGGATTGTCCCGGAGGTAGGAAACCAAGACAGGCCCGAGTAGAGACTCGGCGAAAAGCTGGAAGGTGGTTATCACGAGAGTGCCCTGTGGATTCTCCGATTGGCTTTGCACCCACGCGCCGGCTTGCCCCGCCGCATCAACGGCTTTCGCACAACGCTCGTAGTAGCCTGCGCCTATCTCCGTGAGTTCAACTTTGCGGGTGGTCCTATGAAGGAGCCGGACGCCGAGGTGGCGCTCTAACTCCTGCACCCACCGACTCACTGTCGATCGCGGCATACCGAGGACCCGCGCTGCCGCTGCGAATCCGCCACAACGGACCACAGACACAAATACTCGTAATCGTTCAAATTCGCCTTCCATTGTCCTACACACGAGACACTACGCCTCGCTCGCGGACTTCCGCAATAGGCAAAGTGCCCCCATGCTGTGGATATGAAAGCCATCCGAATCCACGACTACGGCGACAGCGAGACCCTTCAATACGAAGACGCGCCGTTACCAGAGCCAGGTCCAAACGATGTTCGAATCCGCGTACACGCTACGGGGGTTAACCCTGTCGACTGGAAAATTCGCGAGGGATACCTGCAATCAATGTTGCCGTACTCCATGCCTCTCACCTTGGGATGGGACGTTTCCGGTGTCGTCGAAACCCTTGGTGCAGAGGTCTCGGGTCTTAGCATAGGTGATGCCGTTTACAGTCGGCCAGACATTGCGCGTGATGGCACCTACGCAGAATACGTTGTGGTTCGGGCCTCTGAGCTTGCAAGCAAACCCGCGCGTCTTTCGCACAACCAGGCAGCGGCAGTTCCTTTGGCTGGGCTTACCGCATGGCAAGGCCTATTCGATCATTCCAAGCTAAAGGCCGGCGAGCGTGTGCTGATTCACGCAGGCGCAGGCGGCGTGGGAAGCTTTGCTATCCAGTTTGCGAAGTGGGCCGGCGCTCACGTAATTGCTACAGCGTCTGGCGCCAACGAAGCCCTTGTACGGGAGTTGGGCGCCGACGAGTTCGTTGACTACCGAACTCAGAAGTTTGAGGAGGTGCTAGACAAGGTCGACGTGGTTCTCGACACGATTGGCGGGGATACTCAGGAGCGCTCCATCGCTCTCTTAAACGAGGGAGGTCGCCTTTTTTCGATTGTTGGCTCACCAGACGAAGGCAAGCTCGCGGCGGTAGGCGCCAGCGGCGGTACGTTCATGGTCCAGCCGAGTAGCGAGCAGCTTGAACGGATCGCCAAACTTATCGACACGCAGAAGGTTCAGGTTCTCATAGATTCGGTGTTCCCCCTATCCGAAGCACGTGCCGCCCACGAGAAGAGTCAGACAGGTCGTGCAAAGGGCAAGATCATTCTCGAGATTGTGGCCTCCTAAGAACACTTCGCAAGCCACTTCACTGCCACCGCTACGAAAGAGAAACCATGCTCAAATCACTATTCGGAATCGCACCCAAGCAAGAATCTGACGGATCATTCAGCCCTTCACGGCTCGCTCTTAAGCTTTCAACGTCGAAGGTTTCGGACTTTGAGCGAATTTCGCGCACCGCGTACCAGGGCAGCCGTTCGAAGATCTTGGTCATCTTCACCGAAGAAAAGAATATGGAGATGCAAAACGGCAAGGAATTTTCGACGGGCAACCACCCGATTGAAGCCCTAGTCCCCATGCTGCACTTACGGGATGCGGGATTCGAATTTGAGATCGCGACGCCTACAGGGAGGCCCGTCGTGTTCGAGATGTGGGCCATGCCCCAGGAAGACAAGGAGGTTCTTAGTATCTACGAATCTCTGAAGAGCAGCTTTGACTCTCCTACTCCTCTGAAGAAGGTACTCGATGGGTTCCTCAAGAACATCGAGACCTACGCGGCGGTATTCGTGCCAGGTGGACACGGAGCCATGTTGGGGATTCCAGAGGACCTGAATGTTGGAACAATCCTTCGATTGGCTCACGAGAACGAATTGTTCACGATTAGCCTATGCCATGGACCTGGCTCATTCTTAGCCACCACGCTGGACGAGAACGAATTCCTCTACAGCGGCTACAACATGGCTGTCTTCCCTGATTCGGTCGACAAGATGACGCCCAAAATCGGCTACCTACCAGGCGCGATGCCATGGCAATTGGGGGCGAAACTAGAGGGGCTTGGTGCAACTCTTGTGAACAAGAAGGCAGACAAGACATGCCACGTCGATCGTCGCCTAATCACCGGGGCAAGTCCCGCGGCTGCCAACGAGCTCGGCAAGCTGGCCGCCACAACCTTGTTGGAACAACTGACATAGTTCGAGCGCGGCAAATAGTCGAACTCCGTGATTCTCAATGAATGCGTTCCGACTTCCGCAATGACAGCCTGGTTCGGAGAACGAATCGATCACCGAGTGTCATATTGAATCGTGTCTCGGTGGGGTCACCAAGAGAGGCAATGAGCTCCAGGTTAACACTTGGGGCTCATTGTTTTTTCGGTGGGTGACCACAACGGGACAGACCGTCGGAGACGGTCTCTTTCGCAAATCGAAAGTTGAACCCTCCGGGTGCGACTCGCTTCGCTCCGTCGCCGCGCTTGAACAATTCCACTGCGTGGAATTCTGCAACCGCGGTCAAGTCCCGGTGGGGTCACCAAGAGAGGAGGCCAGTCAGCTCAATGAGTTGGCTGGCTCTTTTTGTGGGTGTGCGTTGGACTGTGCCCTTCGGGGCGCCAGCGACGACGCGCATTGCCCGCTCACGCCGCGGCAGCTTGCTGATTTCGGCGCACAAGGTCGGTCAGGGAAAGCAACACGCTGTCGTCGCCGCTTGGATCAAGCCTGAAATGTCCGTCTTGTCCGAAGCGGCCGCTTGCTGCGCGTCACGAGTTCCTGCACAGTTTGGCCACGATGCGCTGGCGATTTGTGGAGACGACCGAAGAAGTTGCATCCAAGCGGCGGACTCAGCAAGCGATGACGAGGTTCTGGTCAGCCTTTGAAGACTCATGTGATGTCTTGGCCGGCGAGAATTCCGGGACTTCCAAACAGATTGCGGAGTGGATGACCGAGCATTTGCGGAGTCTCGAACTCGCTGAGTGGGAGTTCGGTCCGGCACTAGAGAGTGACGGTCACCGTCTCTCTCTGGGAGCGCTCGACGAGAGCCATTCAATTCCCATGCTTCGCACCTTTGTCGACATGGCGCCAACCATTCCGGGCTGGGAGTACTACGTAGGTCGGGCGCGGTGGCCCAAGTCTTGGCTCGAAAAGCAAGAGGTGCATCCAAGAGGGTTTCACTTGTCGGTTAGCAGCTGGCGCGCAGAGCTGGTGCCCGACGACGGCCAATTCCACCTGCGTATGTTCTCCCCATGCATTCACCATCTCAAGGAGTCCGAAGAAGATGGCGCCGACGCCAGCCTGGCTCTAGAGATGGCCCTTGGCGAAGAGATGTTTGACACCTGGATTGGAGGCGTGGAGGTTCTTTCCGGAACGGCAAAGCCGTGGCCTTGGAGTCGAGCGCGGCCAACGAAAGAATACGAAAAGGCAATCCCAATCTCGGATCTTCATCAAACAATTCAGACAGAGATTGAAGCGCTCAGAAGTGCCCTGCCTGCCAACCCTCGCGTAGCCGGTGGAGCTTCGGATATGCCTGCTGACATTGAGGATGAGGAACGCACTGTTGTTGGCTACCTGTACCGGCAAGAAGCCGAAGACTCGACTGAGAATGCTCCGAGGGTTTCGGATGTGCAGCTCGCCAATACGCTAGAACCGACTCTCTTCGAGGCGGTTCGCCGCCCACTCTTTTGGTCAACGTGCTTTTCGCGTCACAACGAGACCTTCTGCTATTTGAAGCTCCGCCGCCCGGATATCCACGACACAGATCTCTCGCCCCGCAACCACATTTCCGATGCACTGGACGATGAACTCATCGCCGCCGATTTGGGCTGCAGCTACGGCGGGGCGTGTGGCGTCCACTATTGGTACATCGACCTGGCGCTCGTTTCCGTGGAGGACAGTGTGCCTATCATTCGATCGGTTCTCCTGGCACAGGCAGTGCCTCGGGATAGTTGGCTGCTCTTCTACGACAGTGAGCTACACCATGAGTGGGTGGGCATTTATTCTGACACTCGTCCACCGGATCTGTAAGACAGACCTCGAGCATCGAACACCATGAGCTTGGCCGACTTGGTCTGCGGGTACTGCATCATCTAGCTCTGTTGCGGCTTGCTGGTGAGGCTCGAATTTCTGTGTCAGAATCTCTTCGGATGCCTCATCGCGAGCAGGAAGTGGTCAAGCTCTGTAGCGAGTGTAAGGCAGTCTCAGCTGGGCACTGCGAAGCGTGCGGCCGGCCCCAGTGCGCCTCTCACGCCCTCGCGATTGAATCGTGGTGCCAATCCTGCGAAGAACTCTTTGTCGTCAATCGAAAACGTCTGCGCAGAAGGGAATTCGCGCTCTTCCTAGTCCCTCTCTCGATCGTCTACTACTTTCGCTTTGCAAATCCAGTAGGGGGCTGGAATTTCCATGTGCCTTTGCTTACGAGTAGCGCCATGGTTATAGGGTTTGGTTGGTACGACAGTTCACTACGCTTTCTCCCCGGCAAGCGCCGTCGATACCTAAGAACTCTTGAACGCTTGCTTAAGAAGCAGGCGGCGGTCAAACAAATAGCAGGACATGGACCGCAATGACCACCGCGCTAAATCTCAACAGGCCGCGACTAGTGCGAACTGATCGCCGAGTGTCATATTGAAACGTGTGGCCAGCTCACCGAGCTTGGCTCTGACAGAGGCTTCGACATCACGGAGCTTCCCATCGCCATCGCGAATTGGAAATCGAGGAGCAGCATCATACGCGGCATTTGCAACGCTGCTGGGCAATCCACGCTTGCGTGGGATGGAGGTCTCTGCGTGATAGACGACCTTCTGCGTATCGTGTTTCACGATTGGGCCCTACAAAGAACGCTCGCACCGAAAAGCGGGTTTCGGATCGCCGGCTAGTTGATGCTGATCTACCTTCGTTGCTAGCTTCGATCAAAGATGCGAGCACTTCTCATTGGCCCTCATGGCTCGCGGAACGTTGTCTTCCAAAGGATTCAAGAGGCGCTCGGATACGCAGTTATGGCCGATCATGGATAGCCAGGCAGTTTACGCAACGTCCGCCGCGAATCTTAGCGAGGAGCATCTGGGTGGGTTCTTTGTCGGTTGGCCCAATCCGCCCTCTCCCACAAATCACCTGCGCCTTCTTCGAGGAAGCCAGTATGTTGTCATTGCCAGCGAACCCACTACCGGCAAGGTTGTAGGCTTTATCACGGCAATCTCAGACGAAGTCCTCTGCGCCTATGTGCCACTACTCGAAGTGCTTCCCAAGTATCAAGGACGTGGCATTGGCGGTGAGCTGGTCGAACGAATGCTCGCGGAGCTAGCACATCTCTATATGGTGGACCTGCTCTGTGATCCAAGTGTGCAGCCATTTTACGAACGCTTCAAAATGCGCAAAGCAACCGGCATGATGATTCGCAACTATGACCGTCAAGACGGAAGCGCCGTTTGAGCTCGGCCGCTAACTAGATTCATCAGCATCAGCGCGGGTCTTTAGCAGGAGCAGCTTCTTGGCCGCTGCGAGCCAGCCCCTCCTGTTGATCGGATTCTGAGGCGGAGCGACTAGAGGGTGTTCTTGAGGTCGGGCAGGGCTGTGTTTGTCCTTCGGAGGCTCAAGTGCTTCAGCTCCGAGAGTTGCGCAAGGGGAGCACTAAGAGAGGCAATGATCTCGAGGTCAACACTTGGGGCTCATTGTGTTTCGGGCGGTGACCACATCGGGACTGCGCAGCGAAGCTGCTCCTTTGGCAGAGCCAAAAGTGAACTCTCCCGGTGCGACTCGCTTCACTTCGCTCCGTCGCCGTTCTCTGGAATGCTAACCGAAACCTTCTTTTTTCGACGTTGGCCCACTCAGTCCATCTCGATATCAAGTGATGGCAACGCTAGGCGCAGCATCGAAATCTGAGTAGCGGATATCGAGGTGCGGCTAACGTCTAGCGTGTCGAGATTAGGAAGTCCGGTCAGCGCTTCGAGGTTGCGCACTCTTGTCTCGGCTACACTTAGAAAGTCTAGCTGCGTGAGTCTGGCTAAAGGCCGAAGGTTGGCTACCGGCGTGCTACCGAGGTCGAGCCAATGAAGCATTACAAGGTCCGCCAGCGGTCCGAGGTCCGATACTTGAGTGTCACCCAAGTCGAGACGCCGAAGGTTCGACAATCTGGCGAGTGGGCGCAGATCCGAGACTTGCGTGCCGACCAGTTCGAGTCGCTCTAGCCTCAACTGTGAGAGTGGGCGCAGATCCGAGACCTGCGTTCCAGATAGTGCGAGTGTCTCTAGGCCTATTAGGTTTCGGAGCGGCTCAAGGCTCTGAACTTGTGTGTTGCTCAAATCCAATGTCTTGAGTTTTGCGAGGTCGGCTAGCGGCGCGAGGTCGGCTACGCAAGAGTCGTCTAAACGGAGAACCTCTAGGTCGAGCATCTGTGCCAATGCCCCAATGTCGGAGACCCGGGTTCTATTGAGACGCAGCTCCCTTAGATTTGGGAGAGCAGCACAGGCTCCGATGTCTTGCACCTTGGAGTACGCAAGATCAAGCGTGCGAAGGTTCGCAAGCTGGGCCATCGAACAAAGCTCTGGGAAGACCCCGGAGACATCAAGCCTTTCCAGCAATGCCGACGTGGGTTCCTCGATTAGCCGTAGAATCCCTTCTTGGCCGGTGACGTTGCACCTTGAAAGAAAGCCGTTGGCAAATTCGCGGCCATTGCGGTCTACGAGTCTATGAAGTGGACCAGCGAGTCGTTCTCCGTGCTCTTCGAGCAGTTGCTCTATTCGTGACAAGCTCTTTGAGTCCGCGTCCCCTCGCAATTGCAGCACCATCAGTTCGCCACGAGGTTCTCTCGCTCGGGCAAGCATCTGTGCGTAGACATACCGCTCGCTCGCATCTTCAGGGTGAGTCAACACCCGGTCGAGTTGGTCTTGCAGGGGCTGATTATCTGGATGCATGTCGTGCCTCAATCACGCGACGCCACACTACGGAGCGGGCGTCACGGAATCTAACAGCCAGAGTTTGACTGGCGGAAAAAAA